>Ga0101944_10000773_pt1 | contig 84787 bp, 79 predicted proteins | sample DewCreD2012metaG_FD_75245 | JGI IMG/M metagenome (GOLD analysis project Ga0101944, IMG submission 75245) | Hot spring sediment bacterial and archeal communities from British Columbia, Canada, to study Microbial Dark Matter (Phase II) - Dewar... ... | reverse complement strand
GAGAGGAACCCATCCGCCCAGCCTCCCCGGCGGTCGAATTCGCTGATGGCCTTAAGCAGCCTCCAGGTCGCCGCGTCGATGTGGGCGGAAAGTTCGGCGATCTCGTCCGCAAGTTCATCGAGCGAGCGGGTTTCCACGGCGGCCGCAGGGTCCCGGTCAGGACATGGCAAACATGGGGCGGACGCGGATGCGTTCATGGGCGCCTCCGGTCAGATCTTGCAGGTTAAGATCCAGTTTGCGAGAGGGAAACAACGGGAAGAACTACAGGAGGAGAGGATTCAATGGTGTCGATCTTTGAGGATTATACAGTAGTGGTGATTCCCGGTCAAGAGAAATCGACACCAAACAGGTAACAATTTTTGTCACCTCACAAGAAAGCTTCCAATACAAGTAGTGCTATCCGTAAAATGAAGGACTGACCCTTCGGCCGGGGCCGGGATCTCTTCCCTGGAGGGACGCGCTCCGTCGCGTCCGTCTTTTGATGGCGTGGTTGGGATTGCGGCCACGAGGGACCGTGGCCCTCCAATGTGGGATCGGCCCCTTTTCCTGGAGGGACGCACTCCGTCGCGTCCGTCTTTCGGTGGTGTGGCTGGGATTGCGGCCACGAGGGACCGTGGCCCTCCACGGGGCCTCCCCTGAAGGGACGGAATGGTCCAAAAAAGCTGCTGAAGCCGCGTGCGGTGCCCTCCAGGCGCACTCGGAGGCGCAACTCTTGCTGTCGGATCGCTGACAGGGCATACTAAATTCATCGGTCAAAATGCGCATTTTGGCCCGGCGCCAAGAGAGAGGCGTTTTGCAGGCTTTTTTCGTGCAGTACTCGGACCTTCTAGAACAATTTCCCGAGCAAATTCTGCTCCCTGTACACAAGCTTTTCGAGCGCCTGCGGGAAGAACTTTTGGATTCCGTAAAGCGCAGCGATTTTTAGAGGCTCGAGGGAGTCGTTACCCACCTGGCCGTACAGGTGCGCAATCTCTCGCAGGCCCAGGCCAGAGCAGAGCCCAGGGTCGAAGAAGGCGCGCAGGCCCGGGCGGAAACCGAGGCAACCGTGAGGGAGCTCGACTGAGAACAACTCCGAATCGAAAACGAAATCGGCTCGCCTTGCAGTGGGCAGAAGGACACGAGGCGCGAGATGCGCAGAAACTCCCACACCTGGGGCTTCGTCCTCGAAAAGCTAGCTTACCCCAGACTGCCGGCCGCTCTCAGGAAGGACTTCGGCGTCGAGATCCCCCGTCTCTATCCCCACTTCCTCGTTTATCCCGACGGCAGGCAAGACCAGATCAACATTTACGGCGAAGGGACCAAGGGCGGCAAGGCCGTCCATGCTCTGGGCGAGGCCAGGATCCAACTGGGCAAGCGTGACATTGACAGTTTTCTCCGGATCGTGCGAAGAGCCACCAAGGCCCTGCCCGAGCCCGTGGTTTCTTTCATGGTCGCCCACGTGGTGGACCCGTCTGCGGAGGAGTACGCACAACGAAAGGGCCTCAAAGTTTACTGGTTCCACACTCTGCCGGAGCCGGACGCCCCCAAGAGCGTGCGCAGCCGCTCCCGGAGCCGCAAGGCTCGCTAGGCCGCAGGATCCTCTTGGCTTTTTCCCAAGTCGGCTTCAGCTCCCGCTAGCCCCCGGGACAAGGCGAGTTCCAGGCCCTTTCCATAAAATGAAGGACTGACCCTTCGGCCGGGCCCGGGATCTCTTCCCTGGAGGGACGCGCTCCGTCGCGTCCGTCTTTTTTGGTGGCGTGGTTGGGATTGCGGCCACGAGGGACCGTGACCCTCCAATGTGGGATCGGCCCCTTTGCCTGGAGGGACGCGCTCCGTCGCGTCCGCCTCTTAGCCGGCATGGAACCTGGGGCCTTTATGGGCACATGCTTTGCGCCGGTGATCTCGTCCACAAGGGTCCGGGTTGTCGGCACATGATTCGCGGCCATGACAGAGCATGGCCCTCCATTGGTTTTTCCCTGGAGGGACGCGCTCCGTCGCGTCCGTCTTTTGGGGGCGTGGCAGGGATTACGGCCACGAGGGACCGTGGCCCTCCATAGTGGGCTGGGCTCTCTGGACTCCTTGCTTTGCCCTTGCGGCCCTAATTGGTCCCCCATGGGAAATCTCTTTCCCCCTTGTGGAACTCGCGCTCCCAAACCGGGTTATCAATCTGAGAAAAAAATTCGCTTCCCGCCCCGCGCCAGGACGCCACGATTCCATGTAACCCCCATATCCCACAAGACTTTTTTAAGCCAGGCCAGCCCGCCCCGACCTAGCCCCCACGCCCTGGCACGGCAATCGCAGTCTCCCGGCCGTAACAAGAGACCAAAACAAGAACAGGGTCCGCACAACCTGGAACCATCGCCCGCCACCGCCGTGGCAACCTCCACGGAACCGCGGGCCCCTAAAGCGGAAAGATACAGCACCCAACCCGGCCGGCCGCGCACCAGCCGCGCCGCCCCAAACACACAGCGAGGCAAACCGACCATGAAACGCGCTCTCGTCATCGCAGCAACGGTCATCCTTCTCTCCCTTTTCGCCGTGGTCACCCACGCCCAGACGGTCAACGAGCAGTGGGCGGCCCGCACCTCCGACGCGGCCAGGGAGATCTTCAAGGCCCTGGCCATCGACTCTTCCGGAAACGTTTACGTCACGGGCTGGCGGGAGATTTCCTCCTCCAACTGGGACATCATCACAGCCAAATACAACGCCCTGGGCACCCAGGTTTGGCTCCGCGCCTACGACGGCACGGCCGGCGGCATCGACCAGGGGCACGCGATCGCGGTCGACGCCTCGGGCAACGTCTACGTCGCGGGCCAGACCGAGGCCGCCGCGACCTCCAGCACCGACATGATCGTCATCAAGTACACGGCCGCGGGCGCTCAGTCCTGGGTCGCCACCTATGACCACGGCTCACAGCCCGACGCCGCCAACTCCATCGCCCTCGACAGCGCCGGAAACGTCCTGGCTGCCGGCTACTCGGGCAGCCCCTCGACGGACTACGACTTCGCCACGATCAAACTCTCCCGCTCGACCGGCGCCCCGCTCTGGAACTTCGGCGGCGGCGAGACCGCGGCCCGCTACGACGGCCCCCTCTCGGGCGCCGACATCGCCCTCAAGGTCGCCGTCGACTCCTCCAACAACGTCTACGTGACCGGCTACAGCGACGGCAACGCCGACGGCGGCCCGATCAACGACGACTACGCGACCGTCAAATACAACTCGAGCGGCGTCCCGCAGTGGGCCTCCCGCTACGACGGACCGGCCTCCTCGGGCAACGACTCCCCGAGCGACCTCGCCTTGGACTCATCGGCGAACGTCTACGTCACCGGCTACAGCCGCAACGCCTCGGGCGACTATGACTTCCTCACCATCAAGTACTCGGGCTCGACCGGCGCCGCCCTCTGGTCCTCGCCCGCCCGCTACGACGGCGCCGGCAACGACGACTACGCATACGGACTCGCCCTGGACCCCTCGGGCTTCCTCTACGTGACCGGCACGGACGGCGCCGACATCACCACAGTCAAGTACAGCGCCGCGGACGGCTCCGAGCAATGGGTCAACACCCAGAACGGTTCCAACAACGTCTTCGACTCCGGCATGGACGTGGCCGTGGACTCCTCGGGCAACGTCTACGTGGCGGGCTACGCGTACAGCAATTCGACGACCTTCGATTTCGCGACGCTCAAATACACCCCAGCCGGCGCCCGCGCATGGCTCAAGACCTACGACGGCGGCGCCTCGGGCTGGGACAAGGCTTACGCCGTGGCCGCCGATTCCAAGGGGAACGTCTACGTGGCCGGCGAGAGCGCCGGAAGCGGCACGAACCAGGACGGCGCCGTGGTGAAATACGAAGAAATCTTCCCCCTGCCCGAGGCAAGGGCCTACGGGGTCATCCGGGGCGGCGACAGAACCCACGTCCGCGAGGTGAATTACAGCTTCCCCGGCACTCCAGGCGACGTGACCATCGATTACCAGGTCTGGGACGTGGACTACGGGAACGAAATCCAGATTCTCGTCAACGGCGTAAGCGTGGCCTACGCCTCCACCACCCCCAACGAAGCCTGGAGCGAGACCCGCTCGGTCGTGCTTCCCGACGCTGACGTCCTGGAAACGGGCACGAACGTTCTTACTTTCCGCAATACCTACAATCCGCCAAGAACATACCTCTGGGGCGTTCGCGACGTGGGGATCCACACCGAGTGCTCGGACTGCATCCCCCTGCCCGCAGCCGCCGCCTACGGCCGGATCCTCGGCGGCGACCAGACCCACGTGAACCAGGTGAACTACAGCCTCGACGGTACCCCGGGCGACGTGACCATCGCCTACCAGGTGTGGGACATGGACTACGCGAACGAGATCCTGATCCTCGTGAACGGCTACCCGGTGGCCAATACGCCGGTAACCCCGAACGAAACCTGGAGCGGAACCCGCTACGTGACCCTGCCGGATTCCAAGGTATTCGACAACCGCCCGAACGTGCTCACTTTCGACAACACGTACAACCCACCCAAGATTTACCTCTGGGGCGTGCGGAACGTTTCGGTTTACACAGGCTGCGCCGATTGCATCCCGCTGCCTGACAGCGGAGCCTACGGGAGAATCCTGGGCGGGGATCAGACCCACGTCAACGACGTGAAGTACAGCTTCGAGGGGACCCCGGGGGACGTGACCATCGCCTACCAGGTCTGGGACATGGACTATGCGAACGAGGTCGAGATTTTCATCAACGGTACGAGCGTCGGGTATGCCGGAACAACCCCGAACGAGACCTGGAGCGAGACCCGCTACGTGGTTCTACCGGACTCTCTGGTCCTCGACTCAGGGACCAATGTCCTCACCTTCGACAACACGTACAACCCGCCCAAGATTTACCTCTGGGGCGTCCGCAACGTCGCCATCCAGTAAACCCATTGGAGGGACGCGCTCTGTCGCGTCCCTCATCTACGCCTCTGCCCTTGTGGAGGGACGCGCTCCGTCACGTCCGTCTTTCCTCCCTTCTTGTTCCTCTGGCTATCCTGCCTAACCCTTGCGATGGCCAGGACGGCCGCGCTCCGTCCTGCCTCTCTCCTCCTCCTTTTGGAGGGACGCGCTCCGTCGCGTCCGTCTTCCCTCTTTTCTTGTTCCTCTGACTATCGTGCGTAACCCCTCCGACCATCAATCCCTGGGACGCGCTCCGTCGCGTCCCTCTTTTTCTGTCCTCCTCCCCTCTTCACGTCTCCACCTCCCCGTTGTATACTTCTCCCCAACATGAACAACCCGGGAGCATCCACCGTGCCCCTCATTCCCCTCATCAAACGCAAACTCCACAACCTCGTCTCCGACGAGAAGTTCTCCGAGATCCTCACCGGCTCGGTCTGGGCTCTCGGCGCCCGCGTTCTGGCGACTCTGTTCGCTCTCGCCACGAGCGTCATCATCGCCCGAGCTTACGGCGCGGACATGATGGGAATTCTCGCGGTCGTAACTTCATTTGTCGCTATCTCGACGATATTCACCCTCCTCGGAACGAACACATCGATTCTCAGAATGATACCCGAACATATGAGCCGGTATTCTGTCAGTTCCGCATATACGATATACAGAAAGACCCAGTATTTCGTTGGAGCAACCTCCATCCTAGTGGGTGCTGCCCTCCTTGCCGGAGCTCCCTTCATCGCAGACAAGCTATTCACCAAACCCCATCTCGCCTTCTACCTCGCTGTCTCTGCTGCCTTTGTCTGGGCAAGATCCCTCATGGACCTGAACACCCAGGCCGTCCGAGGCTTGCGCTTCATACGCACATTCGCCTTCATGCAAATCCTGCCCCACCTCGTCATGCTCCTACTGCTGGCAGGCGCAGCCGCTTTCTGGCAGAACAGAAACGCGCCCGTATACGCTCAGCTCGGGGCATGGGCACTCACTGCTGCAGTCGGCGCAGTCATCATGACCGTAGGCTTCCGTTCTCACGCATCGCCTGGCGACATTGTCTGCACTACTCCAATGAAGTCTATCCTTTCCGTGGCCTCGCCCATGTTCATCTCCGCCTCCATGATGTTTGTAATCGCCAACACCGGCGTCATCATACTCGGGATATATAGGTCAGAGGAAGAGGTAGGCTATTACTCAGCCGCAGTGAAACTGGCCACTATGACCACGTTCATTTTGAACTCCATCAATTCCATGGCTGCCCCCAAGTTCTCCGAACTCTTTCATACAGGCAGGATCGATGAACTGTTCCACGTGGCGAGAAAATCAAGCAAGCTCATCTTTTGGACTACCCTTCCCATCCTCTTGGCCCTCGTTTCCCTAGGTATCCCCATACTTTCTCTTCTTTTTGGCAGGGCATTCGTCGCAGCCTATCCCGCGCTCGTCTTATTGGCAACGGGCGAATTCGTTAACTCTGTCTCCGGTTCCACGGGCTTCTTCATGAACATGACAGGCCAAGAAAAAGTCCTGCGTAACATTGTCGTTGGCACTTGTGCCCTCAACATCCTCCTCAACTTTGCCTCGGTCCCCTCTCTTGGCATCCTTGGCTCAGCTCTTGCCGCAGCGGTGTCCACGTCCTTGTGGAACGTCGCCGTCTTGCTTTACATCAAGCGGAAGTACGGGCGCACGATTGGCTACTTGCCCGGAGTTCCGATTTGACCGGGGACCCAACTTTGACAGCCGCCAGGGGAATCCAAATCAGCATGCACGGCAGGGTCGACGTCTGGATAACGTGCTTGTCGAGCCTCTTTGGCGTAGCCTCGAATACGAGGACCCGTACCTGAAGGCGTACGAGACCGTGGCCGACGCTCGACGTGGCATCGCGCTGTGCTTTGAATTCTACAACAGCCAGCGTCCTCACCAAGCCCTTGATCGACGCACACCCGATAAGCTATATATGGGCCCTACGAGCCTGCCCGAGGAGGCATGATTGATGACATCTCAACCGCGAAGACTCCACTTATTCCCCCTGTCCAAAAAGCGGGGTCCATTTCATTAGTTTCCCAAAACCGATTTTGGACAAGAGTGACTTTTTTTATGCTCCTCCGCCCCCGTCAGCTTATTCCTCTCACGCCCATTCATACCAGGCGAGGAGTTTTTCTAACGAGCTTAAACGTCGACCAGCACCCTTCCGCCGCTCAGTCAACCACAACACATTTGCCTAATTCGCGTCGACATGACTAAATTCCTAACTCTTTGTATTTAAAAACTTTTTCTGAAATCCTATCGTAGGAATTCCAATCGATACCATGAGGAACGAAAACTGCGTCCTGTGCCTTTGCGCACCTGCCGAATTGCTGTGAACGAGACCCGCCCCCATAATACCGAGCACAAGATACAGAGCCACGGTTAGCGCCACCCCAGTGTTCTTCCTATATAACAGCAGCAAAGCCTTGGGGAGATAGAGCATGGCAATTACCATAAACATTGTTTCCCCCAATGCTATGTACTGTGACTCCTTGAAGATCTTCCAGGGCAGAGGCGAAAACAGGAAGTAAAACGCTCTCACCGGAGAAGCCACTACAAGATCGCTATAGGAAGTGTATTCCTGATCTTCGAGGTAAGCCGATTCTGGCTCGAGCATCTCGATGCGATTCTGCAACATCTCAAGCTGCGTAACCTGCGAAAACCCCCTGAATAACCAAAGGTTACCACTCCACATGACAAGTAAATAGCAAAGCAAAATAGCCGATGCAGCAAAACCTACTTTCACCGGAGTCAAAATTGTCCTCTTTCGCAAAACGTAGAAAACACACAACACGCCGAGCACAAAAAAAATTAACACCAAGTTTTCTCGTCGAAGTATACCTGAATAAACGATCGTTGCACTTAACCCGATCAGACTCATGAGATTCCACCCGCCTCGGAGAATATAGAACAGCCTGAGAAAAAACTCCGACAGTATGTAGTTTACCAACGGATCTCTGTGCAAGTAGGTACTTTCGAGTGCGCAGTAGGGGAATACCGAGTAAAAAGCGGACGCGAGGGTCGCACCCCTCTCGCCAAACAACATTCTCCCGATACGGTAGACATTGTACCCAGTCAACATAAACACAAATGTGTTCAGGACGAAACCGACCGATACATCCCTTCCGATGATGTGATAAACTATACCTAAAGGTACCACGTATCCCGGTTCAACAACCCCCTGGTAGCTCTGCACTGAGAACAAACACGCCCAACCCAATCGATCGATCGCATCCGCAACATCCAGCGCCATCTCATGATACAGGGCCGCGTCCATCTGGAGAGGAAAGAACTCGTACCTGGAATTGAGGATAGCAAAGGTCCCTCGAATTATAAAAAACACGAGGAGCAGGTAACCGAGGCTTTTCGTCCCGAATGCTGAGGGATAAAAATACAAATAGGCCAACCAGCATACAGTGAACAAAATCAAGAGGGCCAGCCCACCCCCCATGCTCTATGCCTCCCGTCGATCAGCAGAAATCATAACTTCGTATCGCTGGCTCCAAATTCGGTCCTCTTACCCTACCAAGGCACAAATAATGTCCCGAAAAGCACAACACAATGCTATTCCCTACCTTTATCCTATCTTACGGTCGTATACCTTGCGATTGACCTACCGCGCAAAGTCCTCAGAACGCCACTGCCACGGAAAAAACTCTGAGACACAAAATTGTACGGAAGGTTTAAAAGCCTAGGCACTTCCTGACCTCTTCTGTGCAATACATGACCCGAGACCGCGAATCCATAAAAAACACCCTGCAAGACAAGGGCCAAGCCATACCCCTTGCAGAGACCGAGTGACATAAGATTACCAACAAAACATCCTGCCAGAAGCGCGAACGTCAGATGCCTCAAAGACTTGTGGAAGACCGCTCCGATCCATATGCCCGGACGGCAAAGTGCTCGCCGCGTTAGAAGTCTTCTAGCAATGCTCGCAAAGCTGCGGCTTGTCTGTCTCTCTCTTGTCCTTGCGGCCCCGGACAGTGTCTCTGAAATAAAGTCGAAAGCCAAAGCTCTCGGTTCGTACAGAATCCTAAAACCCTCCAACGCAATATCCAGTGTTGCAGCGTAATCCACGTCCTCCGTTGGTCGTATCGGCTTGTACAAGTTTTTCCTGAGCGCTAGGACTGCTCCTGTGCCGAAGGCAAGAATCCCGATTTTGCTTTCAGCGACTCTGAGCTTCTCTTCAAACTTCCAGTATGCGCTGGCCGATCTGCCTATGGGGCTAGCATCTGCGTTCACGTACACTATCCGCCCTGAAACTCCTCCGACACGAGGGTTAGAAAACGCTGCCATCAGCCTGTCGACACAACCCTCTCCCAGTCTCGTCTCGGCGTCCGTGAACAGCACAACTTCCCCTCTTGCCTGAGCAATGCAATCATTGTGAACGAGAGCCCTTCCCCTGTTGGTCGGGAACTCCAGTACCCTGACCTTGCCTCCAAAGGCTCGCGAGACTTCTGCTGTCTTATCGGTGCACCCATCACACCCAATTATTATCTCCAGAGCATTTGGCGCCTCGACGAGCAGGGAGCGAATCCGATCTCCAATCTTTTTCTCTTCGTTATATGCCGCTACCACGACCGACAATGAAGGGCTTTCCCCCAGCGGCGCTTTTGGAGTTTGCTCTCGGACGAACCTCGCGAGCGCGATAACAGCCAGGGGGTATCCGACCCACGTCAAGAACAGCAAAAGAGCGCTTCCCCAAAAAATGGCCGCACCGATCATTCGTGCTTCCTACCTCAAAGGTGGTGTCCCGGGCGCGTTTTTGTTCATTTTCGATCCGGGCCGTCGGCCCCCAACACCGAAGTTCTGCTTCCAGCAAAAACGCGGCCTGGCGAATGCTCGCGCACACGGCCCAAACGACTTGGAGCCCAAATCAGCATCCGCGACAGCAAATATTTCGCAGTGCGGAAGATGATCAGCAAGTCAGCCCCTGCTGAGCAGTGCGTCATGTAATAGAGGTCATGCTGGAACCTCTCCAGTTCCCATCTGTCATCTCTCTGGTCTACTAATCTGTTGGCAACCTGCGCCCAGCCGGTCAGACCCGGCTTGATGAGATGCCGGAGGAAGTAAAGGGGGATTCGCTTTTCGCACTCCTCCTCGAAGACCCTGCGAACGGGCCGGGGGCCGATGAAGCTAAGGTCTCCTTTCAGGACGTTGATAAGCTGGGGCAGTTCGTCGAGCTTGGCGGCGCGAAGAAAGCGGCCCATGCGGGTGATTCTCGGGTCGTTCACGCCCTGGCGGATTGGGCCAGTGAGTTTCTCGGCGTCCTTGACCATGGTCCGGAACTTGATGATCCGGATGGGCTTCTTCCTGTACCCGAGTCTCTCCTGAATGAAGAAGACCGGACCCGGAGAATCCAGTTTGATGAGGACCGCGCAGACAAGGAGCACCGGCGCAAAAAGGACGAGGAGGAACGCCGAGAGCACGATGTCCGTAAACCTCTTAAAGCGCAAGTAAACGCTGGCCTGGAGAACCGAGGTCGAAGCGAAGGAATACCCCACGAGATCGCGGATCTTGTAAACGGGAATCTTGCCCACGACACGGGAGTAGAGCTGGCTGAATTCGTGGATTTGCTTGTCCGGGCAGCGCAGGGCCAGCAGCTCCTTGAAGTCCGCAAGGTCAAAGGTGATCGGGTTGGAGAAGACGATCATGTCCACTTCATCCGAGGAGGCCAGGGCGATCAAGTCCCGCACGCAGACGGCCTTTCCCGAGGGGTCGACGAAGGAGTCTCCTTTCTGAACGTACCTGTGGTCGAACCTGACGTGACCCCTTAGCTGTTCCTCAAGCTCCTCAAAGTATGGTTCTGACTCGTCCTTGAGGAGAATGAGCGCCCGGTGGGGGGCCACGCGGATGGAGCCGATGGAGAGGTGTCCCAGGAGAGCCAAACAGGCAAAGGAGCCCGAAAACAGGAAGAGGGGCGTTCGGCCGATTACGTACTCGGGAACGAAGAAAAGAAGGCTTGTAGCGATGATCGTGGAGAGGGCCACAGCGCCGGCCACCCGGATTGCGGCCTTGGCGCGAAACCGGTAAAGCTGCACCGAGTAGAGATCGAAGACGTAAAAGCACGAGAGGCATAAGGCGGCCAAGGGGAGATACAGGATCGACGCCTTTTGAAAAAAGTGCGCCAGATTTGCGGGATCCGAGGCGATCCTCAGGCGGAAGAAGTAGGCGATAAAAAGCGCCAAAAGCACCGCAGCCAGATCCCAAAGGATGAGCAACCAGACGATGCGCTGGGTGCGCAGGCTCATCTTGGCCGGATAGGAAGTCATGACGGTCCTCCGGAAAAAAGAACGAAAATCCTCATGTCCAGTTCACCCTGGGCAGGATGTAATCCCTGTGGATCCGGTCTTTGTACTTCAGGACAAAGGAGAGCATGGCCGTGGCCACATCGTCCGTGAGGTAGTGGGGCTTGAGGCCCAGTTCGAGGAGGCCCGTGTGGGCCGGGTTGTAGTAGTGCTCCTCGGCTTCGCGCCGGGGGTTGGGGATGCTTTTGACCTGGACACGGAGGCCCAGGTTCGAGCCGGCGCGGACGACCTTTTCGGCAAGCTCGTTCACCGTGAAAGTCTCCACGAACTGGTTGAAGACCCGGTACTGGCCGCGGGAGGCGGGGTGGCGGATGGAGAGCTCCACGCAGGCCAGGGTGTCCTTGAGGTTGAGATAGCCGCGGGTCTGGCCGCCCTTTCCGTAGACCGTGAGGGGGAAGCCGCAGGCGGCCTGAACGAGGAACCGGTTGAGCACGGTGCCGAAGACGTCGTCGTAGTTGAAGATCGAAAGGAGCCGGTCGTCGGCAAGGCCGTCGTCCGAGACGATGCCGTAGACCGGGCCCTGGTTGAGGTCCGTGACGCGCAGGTCCCACATGCGCACGTAGAAGTAGAGCATGTCGCCGTCCTGGGCCTTGGTGAGATGGTAGAGGGAGCCCGGGCACTTGGGGTAGAGGAAGGTGTGGCGCCGGCCCTTGTGCTCGACCTCGAGGTAGCCTTCCTCGATGTCGATGTTCGGGGTGCCGTAGACGCCCATGGTGCCGAGCTTCACGATGTGGCAGTCCGGGTTGTGCTCGCGAACCGCGTGGACGAGGTTGGCCGTGCCCACCAGGTTGTTCGTGAGGGTGAAGACGGCCTTTTCGCGGTCGATCATGGAGTAGGGGGCCGAGGGCTGTTCGGCGTAATGGACGACCGCGTCCGGTGGCTCGGGGCCCCAGGGGTCGGCGCCGGGGGGAGGATCCTTGAAGGCGCGGCCGTCGAAGACGCGGCGCAGAAAGTCGTAGTTCGTCACGTCGCCCACGGCCACGTGGACCGTAAGGCCGGTGAGCTCCCGGAAGAGAGCGGCCCGGAGCTGCATGTTGGGCACGTCGACCAGGGGTTCGACGTTGAGCTCGTGGCAGGCCCAGCGCCGGAAGTAGTTGTCCACGGCCGCGACCTTGTAGCCGAGCCGGGCCAGGTACATGGCGGTGGGCCACCCGAGGTAGCCGTCGCCGCCCAGGATGAGGACCTTATGGGGTGCGCGGGTCATGTGTCATTCCCCGAAAGACGCAGGCAGAGGCGGAGGCCAGAAAGCCGCGGCGGACGCGACGGGGCCGGTCCCCCCATGGAAAAACCCATGAAGGCCGAAAACCCAAGACGGACGCGACGGGGCGCGTCCCTCCACGGGAAAACCCAAAGGCTCTCTATCCGGAAAAGCATTGTGGATCGTCACTCCGTGAACTTATATTCGGCCATGGTTCCCTCACGCTCCCAGGGAATCCAGGACAGAATTGTCCAAGAGGAACTTGCGCAGCTCGTCCCGGGTGAGCGGGGTTTCCTCCGAGCTGATGTACGGCCGGTCCACTTGAGCGCGCACCTCTCCCGGGTAGTAATAGTCCACGTTCTCGAACATGAACCGGAAGGCCGGAAGGGTGACGAAGTGGTTCTCGAGTTCCTTGGAGCGCTTCATTTCCTCGGAACTCAGGAGCTCCTCGTACATTTTCTCGCCGGCCTTGGCGCCGATGAACTCGATGGGGATGTCCTCGGGCTTCTTGCCGAAGCGAGGGGCCAGAAGCTCGATCATGACCTCGGCCAGGTCCAGGATGCGGACGACGGGCATCTTGGAGATGAAAACCTCGCCGCCCTTGGCCAGGGTGCAGGCCTCCAGAACGAGCCGGGCGGCCTGGGGGATCGTCATGATGAAGCGGGTCATGCGCTCGTCGGTCACGGTGACGGGCCCGCCTTTTTTGATCTGGTTGTAGAAGACCGGCACCACGGAGCCCCGCGAGCCCACGACGTTGCCGAACCGGGAGCTGGCGAAGACGCAGCGGCCGCGGCCTGAGTTGACGTTGTAGGCCGTAACCATCCGCTCGGCCAGGAGCTTGGTCGAGCCCATGACGTTTGTGGGGTTGACGGCCTTGTCGCTCGATGTGAAAAGGACGCGCTCGCAGCCGGCGGCCAGGGCGGCCTTGAGCACGTTTTGCGTTCCGATCACGTTCGTCATGACCGCGTCGAAGGGGTTGTACTCGGAAAGGTAGACGTGCTTGTAGGCCGCCGCGTGAAGGACGATGTCCGCGCCGCGGCAGAGGCCCGCGACCTTGTCGTAGTCGCGGATGCTGCCCACGTAGGGGATCACGTTCTCCACGGGCTCGTACTCTTCGTGGAGAAAGAAGACCTCACTTTCGTTGTGGTCGAGCAGGCGCACCTCGGCAGGGGAGAACTCCAGAAGCTGGCGCACAAGTTCGCGGCCGATCGTGCCTGCGGCGCCTGTGAGAACGATCGTCTTGTTCTTGAAGATGTTCAGCATGGGTGCGTTCCCTCGCGTGGAGACGGGCCGCTCGCGCGGGCAGCGTCGAGCCGGATTTTGCGCGCTTGCGTTCGGTTCATCGGGTCAGCCTCCTGTGCCATTTGGGGCTCGTTGCGTCTAAGAGGGTTGAGCCCGCTCCTGAGATGATTGGTCGCGTTTTTTCGGCCGGGCCGGACGAGCGGCACAGGAACCACTGCCAGGTGGCCTCCAGCCCAGCGTCCAGGTCGTACGCGGGTTCGTAGCCGAGCACGGCACGGGCCCGGGAGATGTCGGAAAAGCTGCGGCGGATCTCGCCGGCCCGCTCGGCGGCGTAACGGATCTCGACCGGCCCGAAGCCCGCGCGCTCGGCGATGGCCTTGAGCTTTTCGGCAAGCTCGTTGACCGTGGTCTCCCGGAACGTGGCGATCTGGAAGACCGAGCCCGGGGCGCGGGGGTCGGAGGTGACAAGGGCGCGCTCGATGGCCGTGCAGAGGTCGGCCGTGTAGATGAAGTCCCGGGTCTGGCCGCCTGTGCCGTAGATGGTGAGGGGCTCGCCAGCCAGGATATTCTTGATGAACTTGGCGACGACCGAGTTCTTGTAGGTGGAGCGCGGACCGTAGACGTTGGAGAAGCGCAGGGCGATCGTCTCGAGGCCGAAGGAGCCCGCGTAGGCCGAGCAGTAGCCTTCGCCGGCGAGCTTGCTCGCGCCGTAGGGGGACAGGGGCCGGGGCACCTTGCGCTCGTCGATGGGCGGGTCCTGCTCGCCCAGGGGCGCGCTCGAGGAGGCGAAGACGAAGCGGCGGGGGGCGCGGTGGCCCGGGGCGGGGGCGGGGGTGGCGATGGTGGCGGTGGCAGTGGCGGCGTTTGCGGCGCCGGGAGCGAGCCAGGCGCGGCGGCAGGCTTCGAGAAGGTTGAGGGTGCCGCGGACGTTCTGCTCCATGTCGTAGACAGGATCCTCGAGGGAGGGGATGACGCCGGTCTGGGCAGCCAGGTGCACCACGGCCGAGCACGGGGCGACCAGGGCGTCGAGCCCGCGGGGGTCGCGGATGTCGAGGCGGAAAAAGGCCACCGTCGGGGTGGAGCGGCCTTCAGGAAGAGGCGCGGAGCCCGCATGGCGGACGAGCCGGTAGGTTCGGTCCGCGGCCGGGGCCGCCCCGGGCCCGGACATCATCCCGCCTTCCTGGATCTCCCATTCCCCGATCTCGGAGAGAACCATTTCGAGGTCTTCCAGGGTGCCAACCGAAAGGTTGTCGAGCACCACGACGCGATCGCACAGGCCCCGCGAGAGCAGGTGGTGCACCAGGTTCAGGCCGATGAACCCGCAGCCGCCGGTCACGAGGACCGAGGGCAAACATGGGCCGGTGCGGGCAGGCTGGTCGCGTTTATCCATCAATTCCCCCTAAACCGGGACGGGCACCCCGTGGGGGCCATGCTCTGTCATGGCCGAAAGCACGAACGATGACCCCAAAGACGGACGCGACGGAGCGCGTCCCTCCACGTTGGAGGGCCACGGTCCCTCGTGGCCGCAGGCCCAAACCACACCCCGAAAACGCGGACGCGACGGAGCGCGTCCCTCCATGGTTATTCATCGTCAATGGCCCACGCCTTCTGAGAACAACCCGGGATCAACCTCGTAGCGAAAAAGGGATTCCACCGGGAACTTCTTTGATGCCGCAAGAATCTCAATCCCCGCGATCTCCCCTGCCTCGGTCATGTCCAGGTTGACGCCTTCCGCAATCTCGACAACCCCGGTGGGTTTCTTGTCGGAAAGCTTGATGTAGGCCGCATCCACCTCTTTGTCGTATGATATTCGCATGTCAATCCAGCCCTTTTCTTAAAGGGTAAGCAGTCACCACCGTGATAACATTGGCCTGCACAGAATAGACGATCTTCAAAGGATATCTGTATTTCTGGGCAAGCGTCTTGTCCACAATTTCCCGATTTCCGGGGCCAGGATCTTTAACCTGCGCGTATCTTCCGATCAATGCCCTCACATCCCCCTCGTCAATACCATAAAGCTGCATCCTCCTTCTGCAGTGCCTGGAGAACCTAATCGTAAGCTCCAGCGGGAGATAATCGTCCTCAGCAGTCATCGCGGTTGACTCCAAGATTGCCTTCGCCTCCGTCCCCCATGGCTGCATCAGGATCGCATTTCAGTCTCATAGTTTGAACCTCTCCCTACTCCGCCAAGGACTCCACCATTGCGCTTGTCCCGGTCCCTCTTGAGATCCTCCAGGGAGAACGACTTGGCGTACCGCTCCCAGTCCTGGAGGGAGGCCTCCAACTCTCTCAGGTGATCCAGTATGCCTTGCCGGTCTACCATCTCAGAAACTGCTCGTCCAGCCAGTCCGAGGTCGGCTTGAAGTCCAGCCATTCAGAGGTGAGGTCCGCCTCGTAGCGTACCCTCTCCCGCTCTTCGCGCGCGAACACGCACCGGCCGGTCCGCACCACTTCGTATTGGAACGAGACTGGAGCCCCGTTGAGCACTTTCACGTCCACCTCGCGTCTGGGCTCGATCGCGCGCTCCACGGCCCGGCCGACCTCCATGGCATACGCGAACCGTTCGGCAGGGCCGGGATCTTTCGCGAGGACCAGCCCGAGGTCGATGGCTCTGTATTCTTCACCCTCCAGAAAGGAGCCAAACAGATAAGCCAGGGCCACGAGGTCGAAAGGCTCGAGGGCTTTGGAAATCTGACTCAGGGTTTTTTCTCTCATGGGTGACAGCTCAAACCCAAGGCGGACGCGACGGAACGCGGCCCTCCAGGACTTACGCCTCCATCGTGCGCCCGGCCCTCGAAACCCTGCACACAGCCCACACCTCCATTTCATTTCTCGCCGATGGCCTCGAGATCGGCCAGATCCCTGGCGCGGCCCAAGGCGCGCTTGTTGGCCACAAACTGGTCGCGGCCGATGAAAGGGACCCGGAGGTCCCCGTATTCTCCTTCCACGCGATGGGCGGCCGCATCGTCCCAGGTCAGGCCGGTCAGCGAGGTCATGATGTCCACTCGCACCGGCGGAAAGCCGAGCTGAATGACGTTGTCCGGCTCCGTGAAGTCCGAAGCCTTCAAACCCAGGGAGCCAAAACCAAACCGATCCAGGGCCACCAGGATCCTGTCGGCGTTCCCGCGGTCCGGCCGGACCCAGAGGTCCAGATCGCCGGTAAAGCGCGGCGCGCCGTGGTACGCGAGGGCGTATCCGCCGACGATCATGTAGTCAACCCCGCACTCGTTGAACAACGCGAGCAACTCTCTGAAGTCGGGCTGTGCTTCCATGGACCTGCCTTTTCAGGTACTCGACAGCCGCCAGCCTTTCCCGGGGAGGCCGCGAGAGCCAGTAGGCCAGGTTCTCCCGGGTCGTTAAAGTCGGATCCAGAGGCCGTTTCCGCACGGCTTTCTCGATCACAAGCGCCTCCTGCCCTCAATCACAAGCCCAGCCGAAAGGTTTCTACCCCGCCTGGGCATAAAGGCCTGAGCCTCCCAGCCTCGCAAACCCAAGACGGACGCGACGGAACGCGTCCCTCCATGGTGGAGGGCCACGGTCCCTCGTGGCCGCAATCCCAAACCACACCCCCAAAACACGGACGCGACGGAGCGCGTCCCTCCACGGTGGAGGGCCACGGTCCCTCGTGGCCGCAATCCCAAACCACATCCCCAAAACACGGACGCGACGGAGCGCGTCCCTCCAGCAACCGGCGACCCTTTAGGAAACATACGTCACCTTCATCGCAAGCTTGCGGCCCACGGCGGCCATCCGTTTGTCCGAGGTGAGGACTTCGTCGCACGGCACCAGCCTGGCGACCGCCAGGTGGACCGCGTCCAGGGACCTCAGACCGAACGTTTTGCCGAATTCGTTGACCAGGTCCACCGCGTGGTCCAGATGGCCGGGCCGGATCGGGACCACTTCCAGCGGACTAGCCTTGAGATCCGAAAGGAAGGCCGTCCAAATGCTGCTTTTCTCTCGCGGCCCAAGTTCCCGGGCCCTGAGTTTCTTCGCAAGGGCCGAGGCCATTTCCAGAAGGCAGAGCTGGGCCAGAAACACCCTGGAGGCTTTCAGGAGCCTTCTTTCGACGGCCTCACTGCCTTCCTCAGGATAATAGAACTTCACGAGCGCGCTCGTATCAACGTAAAGGGCGCTCACTCACAGGCCCTCCCTGTCCTGGATCACGATCTCAGAGAGCCTTCTGCCCCGTCTGCGCACAGACGCCCGAAGGGCCGCTCTGCTTCGCAACTGCACGGTGGCGTGTCTCTCGATCGGCACGATGCGCGCGACCGGCCTGCTCCTGTCCGTGATCACGATCTCCTCGCCTCCCGAGACCTGCTTGAGCAGCCTGGTGAAATCCTGGCGGGCCTCCCTGATGCCTTTTTCGATCATCCTTGTTCACCCCCTTTTGTGCCCACCAGTGTACACTTGGGGGCCCGGAGGGTCAAGAAAAACTAGGCGGACGCGACGGAGCGCGTCCCTCCCGAATCCGTAAAATGAAGGACTGACCCCTCCTTCATCGCTCCTTCATCGCCCGAAAATCCTGCGGAAAACGTGCCAGGCTCCACCGCCTGCGCCGTCCGGGCCTCGGCTCCTCGGGCCGACCCGGCCGCGGCCGGCGGATGCCGCAAGCGGCTCGGGGGGCTCAACGTAAGCTCCTTCCAGAAGCCGGGCCGGCCGCTCCTCGAACACGGCCCGAGCCTCGTCCGGCCCCATCTCGCGCTCGACCACCGCGCGCGCCTCCGACAGCCTGGGCGGCCGCCTTCCCGTGTTGTGCGCGTCCGTGGCCACAAGGTGCGCCATGCCCCTTCGCAGAAGCCCGAGGCCGCACGCTTCGGCTCGCGAGCCGAAGGCTCCAGTGAGGCTTCCGGCCGTGACCTGGACAAGCGCGCCCCGCTCGACCAGACCCCGGAGAGCGTCCGGGTTGCGCTGCACCTCCACGTTCCGCTCCGGGTGGCTCACGATCGGCGTAACGCCCTTGAGCTGAAGCTGGAAGAGAAGGTCCCCGATCTCGGCGGGGAGCACGTCCTGGGGCAGCTCGACCATGAGATGCTTACCCTTGTCCGCCAGAGTGAGGACCTTCTTCTCGGCCAGGCACCGGGGCAAGTCCTTGTCCACGTGAACGTCCGCGCCGGGCAGAACCCTGAGCGAGAGGCCCTCGGCGGCCAGGGATTCATTGAGCGCGCGGACGCCGGCCAGCACCTGCTCGGCCGTGACGGCGTACATGCCGTTGAGCATGTGCGGAGTGGCCACGATGGAGCGGATCCCGTCCGCGGCCGCGATCCTGCACATCTCCAGGGACGTTTCGACCGTGGGAGGACCGTCGTCCAGTCCGGGCAAGATATGGCAGTGGATGTCGATCATTTCGAGCCCGTGCCGGCGGGGGGCCCGCCCCTACGCCGCGCGGCCAGCCCCCGAAAGGCCCGCCCGTTCGGGGCAGGCACTCAGGCAGGGCTGTCCGTTGGTGGAGAGACCTCGTCGTCAGGCCGCCGGTCGCCAGCCGGGGCCGTGGTCTTTTTCTTCGCCCAAGGAAGCCAGGACGACAACCTGGCTCCCACTTCCCGGGCCGCGTCGGCCGCCGAGCCCGCGGCCTCGACCGCGGCTCCTCCCCGCCTCCCCTCGGAGCGCCTCCTTTTCTTGCGGACCCGCTTTCCGGTCTCGTCGCTGTCGCCGTAGTAATAGTAGTAGCTCGAATAATAATAGTAGCCGTCGTATCCGTAGGCGCCCTTGGGCGTATCGGCATTGTTTAGAATCACGCCGAGCACGCGGCCCCGGCCGGTCTGGAGAAGCTCGGCCGCCCTGCGGGCAAGCTCCCGCTGGGTCGTGAACCCGCGCACCACGAGGATCGCGCCGTCGACGAAGTTCAGCAGGACCGAGGAATCCGTCACGTTCACCGTGGGCGGCGTGTCGAAGATGACCTTGTCGAACTTCTCCTCCATCTCAGTCACGAGATCGCGCATCCGGTCGGTGCCGAGAAGCTCGGAAGGGTTCGGCGGCCTCGGGCCGCAGGGCAGGACAAAAAGATTTTCGATGGAGGTCTCCTGAACGGCCTCGTCGAGGTCGCGCACCCCCTCGCCGGCGAGCAGGTTGCTCAGGCCCACGGTGGGCGCCAGGCCGAAGGTCTTGTGCAGCCTGGGCTTGCGGAGGTCGCTGTCGACCAGGAGCACGCGTTTTCCGGCCTGGGCGAAGGCAACGGCCAGGTTGATGCTCACCAGGGACTTGCCTTCGAGAGGGGAAGGGCTCGTGACAAGAAGGCTCTTGGTCTCCTGGGCTGCCGCGGAAAAGCTCAAGGCCGTCCGGAGAGACCGGAAGGCCTCGGCGATGGCCGAGCGGGGTCTCTCGACGGCCAAAAGATCGTAAGAGGCCCGGCCTTCGAGGCGGCCGTCTCCGTTGGCTTCCTCCCGCAAGGCCGGCACGTAGCCGAGCACCGGAAGCCCCATGGCGCGCTCGACCTCATCGCGGGTCTTGATCGTGGTATCCAGATACTGGAGGAAGAAGGCCAGGCCCACGCCCAGCATCGGCCCCAGCACGCACGAAAGGGCCATGGCGAGGAGCCGCTGGGGCTTGGCGGGTTTTACGGGCACCCGGGCCGGCGTGATCACGAAGATATTGTCCTGCTCGGTGCCGGCCGCGTTGGCGATCTCGATCTCGTCGATCCGCTGGATGATGGCTTTGTAGGTCTTGTTGAGCGAGTCGTGGGCGTCCCGCAGGATCTGGTACTCGACCCGGAGTTTCTCCAGGTCCATGACCGCCTGCTGCTGCTCATTGAGGGCCTTGAGGATGTCCGCCTCCTGCTGCTTGGCCCGCTGGTACTCGAGGTTCGTTGCCGTGAGGATGCTTCGGATCTCGAGCTCCATCTTGTCCCGGATCGCGTCCTGCCGGGCCTTGGCCGCCAGGAGTTCCGGGTGGTTCTGGCCGAACCGCTTGCCGAGATCGCTGATCTCCTGCTGGTTCTTGATCCACTCGACCTTGAGCTGCTGCATGCTCGAGCTGTCCACGACCTCGGGCATGTCCTCGAGGGGCGTCTTGCTCGCCAGGGCGTGGCCGATGGACTCGATGCGGCTCTGGAGCTGGATGCGCTTGTTCTGCAGTTCGGTAAGCTGGCGGTTCAGGTCCTTCAGGCGGTCGACCACGATGTTCTGGGATTCCTCGAGCGAGACCGTGCCGTGCTCCATCATGAACCGCTGGAGAGCGTCGGCCTTCTCGGCCACCTTGGGCCTGAGTTCCTCGGCCTTCTGCTTGAGCGAGGCCAGACCTCCGCCCGTGACACCCAGACGCCGGGCACGGTAATCCTCGATGTAAGCGTCGACGAGAAAGTTCACCACGTCGGTCGCGAGCTTGGGGTCTTCCCAATCAAAGGAGACTTCGACCAGCCTCGTCCGGCGGACCGGGCTCACGCTGAAGAGTTTCTTGAAGGCCGGGATCGGATCCTTGGCGTCGCGGAACCGCTCCATCCGGCCGAAGTTGAACTGGGCGAAGGTCTTCTCCATGAGGGGCCGGCTCACAAGAAGCTGGAACTGGGTCTCCATGAACTCCCGGCGGGCCAGCTCGTTTCCGGCGAACTGGGAGAGGGTGGGATCGTAGACGTCCTGGAAGTTCGTGAGCTGGATCTTGGTTGGCTCGATGAGGAGGACGCTCGTGGCCCGGTAAACCGGGGTCATGAGAAAGACTGTGAGGGTCGTGGCGAAGATGACGAGCAGAGAGACGCCCACCACGAGCCAACGCCGCATGAGGACCACGCGGATGTAATCCTTGAGATGCGGCTCCTCAACGCCGCCCGCCAGCCGTCCGCTCAGGCGGCGGTCAGGCCTTTCCCGCTCCTCGATGAAGTCTTCGTCCTCCGGGTATGCGCGCATCGAAAGCTCCCCCTCCCCCCGGGGCGGATGTGGTCGGCCGGATTCTGCGTATCGGACTCGGGCAGACGGCAGCGTCGCTTGTTGGACCGTTCAGATCCGCGAGACAGGCGGAACACAGCTTGGACACAAGGCGCAAGCAGGCCCAATCTCAGTAAGCTCTGTGGACGGGCCGCTCTCGCTCGCGCCCGGCGGTCAGAGCGCCTGAAGGGCCGGGTCAAGCTTTGCGCGCCGCGGATCCGACGTGCCTCTCGGCCGCTCCGTCCGCCCTCTGCCCCGCCCGAGCCGGACGCGGCAGGCGTCGCGACTACGGGCTCACCCGTTCATGGGTGTCCGAATCGTATTCGCTGATCCCGTACGCGGCCACGCCGATGAGGACCACGCCGCCCGCGATCGCGACAACGAGCGGAGTGCTCATGCCCGCGATTTCCGCCGCGCCGGCAGCATAGGGCTTGGTCGTGGTGGGCAGCATGGCGTTGACGATTGAATTGGGCGCGTCGGCCTTCACAATGAGAGAGATCTTCTGGCTGTCGGCGATCGTGAGCGTGTAAGTGCCGGCCGCCAACCCGGCGATCTCGTACTTGCCGTCGGCTCCGGTCACGGCCGAGTATTTGACCTTGCCCAGGGTGTCCAGGATCTTGACGGACACGTTGGCCAGAGGCTTCTCGTCCATGCTGGTCACCTGGCCGGTGAGCGTGCCAGGCTTGACCTCGACCACGGCCTGTTTCGGCGCAGCCACGCTCATGCCGGCCGAGTAGACCGAATAGGTCGCCATCGCCACGGCCATCACAAGACAGAGGATCGCCCGCTTCTTCATCATCTCCCTTCTCCTCCCTTTCTCGTGGTGGGTTTCCTCCAAAAGCACCCTAAAGAATCCCTATCCCCCGCCGTGCGCCGGCGGAAGAAACGCTTTGCGGACAAGAATCGGCCGGTCAGGGCCGGAACTTTAGATCAAGGATCAGTCGGTCCCCAAATTCTCGAATCTGAACTCCCTCCGGTTTTCCTGGATCTGCTCACTGAGCTTTCTCTGTGCCGAGGCACGGGCCTCGTCCGACCGCTCGCGCCGGACCGTGCGCATCTTCACTTCGGCCTGGGAGCGCAGGAGATCGGATTGCCGCGCTTCGCGGCGGATGCGCATCTCGTCAGGCCCGATCCTTTCCTTGCTCAGCTTGGCCTCGGAGTCCCGCTCCTCTTTGCCGCCGAGCCTGTAGTCCACACGCATGGTGTCCCGCTCGCCCCGGTCCAGGCCCATGATGTCTGGCGGCCTGGACGCCGCCGCCGACCGTTCCTGGGCCAGAATGGTTGAATCCCAGGCGCAAAGAAAGACGGCAGACAGCAAAGTATGAGCCAAGACGAATCGGTACAAAATCTTCACCGTTTTGCCGCTCTCTCTAGGCCACGCAGCGCGAGCCACGCGACTTTCGGAATACGAAATTGTAACGGCCGCTACGTATACCACATACGGGCGCCACAGGCAAACCCAAAACCTCAACCGCCGCCCATCGTCCGTGGAGGGCACGAAATGGTTTTCGTTTACCGGCTATTTGTAAAAAACTAGTTGAAGGATGTCAAGAACTTTTTTGATTTTCAAAGAAAAAAAACCGGTGCCCGTCTATCGTGAAAATGACTGCCCACTCCCCAGGCAGGAGCGGGCGAAGGTCTCGATCCGCTCCCTGACGATCCTCTCGGCCGTCCGCAGGGCCGCGGCCGATTCGAAGTGCGAGGCCAGGCTGAGAAAGATCGCGTCGTAAGGGGACCTTGCGCAGCCGAGGGCATTGTAGTCGATTCGGGCTTCCCGGTACTCGTCCTCGGCCAGGCAGTACTTGCCGAACCTCGAGCCGTCCGGCGAGCGGAAGGGCCACGAGATCTTGAGGCTGAAAAAATCGGCGGCCCGGGCGCGCACCTCCGGCTGGGCAAGCACCACGGGCTGCGGCTCGGCTCCGATCAGGGCCGAGGCATGGGCAAAGAAGGATTTGCAGAGGTCAACGTCGGTCACACAGATACCGTAAAGGTACCAGTCGTCGAGGGCGAGGACCACGCAGGCTTTCTCGGCGGCCGTGAGCTTCTGGTAGCTCAGGCAAAAGTGACCTGCACACAGTTCTGCTCCATAAAACGAGCATTCGCGAAGATCCCGGCCTTGGTGGAGCGAGGGGTGAAGCAAGCAGCCCACGCGGCGCTCTTGCGGGTCCACGAACCCCAGATATTCGCAGTTGTAGATGGTCTCGAGGAGTTTGCCCGGAGGCTCGGTCGAGCGCACCCACGCTGCGAACTCCTGCAGGGCCGGAGGATCCAGGCGGCCCAGGGAACGAAGTCTCTGGGTACGCCTGCGAAGACGCGCAACGAGGCTCGACCTCTGCCAGTCCGCGTAGTTGTAAAGGCCGCAGCAGGCACCGCAGGATTTTCGGTCGTCCGGGTGGCACAGCGACAAAGGGGTCAGTCCTTCATTTTACACATTCGCACATTCGCGGCCGACACATAAAAACCCCGGGATACCGGCGCGCCGCCGGAATCCCGGGGTTACATCAGAAGGAACTCGTCCAGACCGCGATGAGCGAGGCCCGACCTCGTTAGTGAGACAAGACCTTGAACTCGATTCTCCGGTTCTTGGCCCGGCCCTCAGGTGTGGCATTGTCCGCGATCGGCTTGCTCGGCCCGTAGCCCTGGACCTTCAGCTGGGCTTCAGGCACGCCCTTGGACACAAGATAGTTCTTCACAGCCTGGGCCCGTCGGAGCGAAAGCCTGGCGTTGAGGGCGGCCGAGCCGGTGGAGTCGGTGTGGCCCCCAATCTCGACGACTATGTTCGGGTAATCGAGAAGGGTGGTGACCGCTTCGTCAAGGATAGGATACGATTCCGGCTTGATCACGGCCTTGTTCAAGTCGAAATAAACGCCTTCAAGCACGCCGCCCCGCTGCATGAAGGTGCAGCCCTTTTCATCCACCTTGCGGCCGGGCTTGGTGTCCGGGCACTCGTCCTTGTCATCGGTCACGCCGTCGCCGTCGCCGTCCTTCGGGCAGCCCTTGTCATCCACAGCCACGCCCTTGGGCGTGCCGGGGCACTGGTCGATGCCGTCCCATACGCCGTCGCCGTCGCTGTCCTTGGGACAGCCTCTCTCGTCCACGATGACGCCGACCGGCGTGCCCGGGCACTCGTCCTTGTCGTCCATGACGCCGTCGCCGTCGCTGTCCTTCGGCGCGGCCACGGGCGGAGGAGGCGGAAGAGGCTTTTCCTTCCCGCCAAAATTCAGAACCGCCCCCAAGCCCACGATGAGATTGCTCTCCGACGGATCGGTCATGAGCAGGTGCCTGACCTCGCCGCGGAGCGAGAGCAGGTCAGTGAGCTTGTACAGCAGGCCCCCGCCGTACTGGCCGGCAAAACCGGTTTCATTGAACAGGCTTGTCCTCATGTGGCCGCCGCCGAGTCCGGCCATAAGGTAGGGGAAGAGGTTTTCGCCCATGACCGGGCCAAAGTGATACAGTCCATTGAGAAGCCCGAAGTAGTGGTTTGCGTTCAACCCGTCGTACGCCTCAGCAGGCGGAGGTCCGTTGAACTGGGAATAACTGTAATCGAAATCCGCTTCGAGACTGATCCGCTCGGTGAGGAAATAGCCGATGCGGCCGCCGACGACCGCGTGGTCGTCGATGTTGGGCTCGTCCAAGAAGAAAATTGCCCCTGCCATGGGGGCCAGGTAAAAGCCGCCCTTGGCGTGGGGGCCCTCGACGGCCTGTGCGGCAAGGGCCCAGCCCAGGGCGAGTGCGACGCACAGACTCAAAACCGGGATCTTTCTTGCCATGGCCATTACTCCTTTTCTGCTTTGTGAACCGACCGGAATGTCCTTACGCCCGCATGCCTACAGAAATCGGTTTAACTCAATAACAACGTTCGAAGAGCTTGTCAAGCCGTTTTGGGGCCTCTGGGGGCGCCGCAAAGGATGTCTTCTTCTGCCCGTGTTTCTATTTCCTAATGTTCTGGGCCGACTCGGCCGATCCTCATGACAGGGACGCCGGAAACAGATACTTGCGCTTTTTCAGGTACACCCTTATGATTCAGCCTGGTTGGACAGCATCGAGAGAGAAGGGAATGCAGAGAAGCGATCTTCTTCGAGAGGTTCTTGCCGACCGCCTGAAAAGTCTCAAGCGATTGGATGCCGGTGAGTCCCCAAGAAGTTTCACCAGGTCTCCAAGAGCCAGGGACCGCCTCAGGTCTGATCCGGTTCTCGCCGAGGAGGTGGCCAGGGTGCGGAAAATCCTAGACAGTCTGCCCGACGTTCGTTCCGAGCGCGTCGCAGAGGTGCGCCGGAAACTCGCCGAAGGCACGGCCGCGGTGCCAGGCTCGGTCTTAGCCGACAAGCTCCTTCAGGAAGCCATTCTGGAGGAGATCCTCTGAAAGCATTCGTGGAGGCCACGGTTTTTTCGTGGCCGCGCGCGAATGCGGCATTCCATGGAGGGCCATGCTTTGTCATGGCCGTTTTTGTTCAGGCACGATGGCACACAAGCCCTGAGGCCTAATAACGGACGCGACAGAGCGCGTCCCTCCAGGAACGAACGCCGCCGAATCCGTAAACTGAAGGACTGACCCCTCTGACTCTGACCCTGGCCCCTCTGACCCTGCGACGGAGCGCGTCCCTCCAGGAATGGACGCGGGGATCAGACGGCGGACAAAGCCGGGCCGGACTCCCCGCGGGTGCGTCTCCAGAACATGTGCAGGGATCCGGTCAGGTGGTCCTTGGGCGCGGATTCGAGCAGCTTGGCTGCCAGTTGCCTGAAGCTGCGGCTCGAGGCGGCCTCAGGATGAAGATCCACGACCGCCCGCTGCACGCGGGTGGACTTGCGAAGGTAGGCGTCGTGGGGGATCACGCCCAGGCAGGTGACCGAAACCTGAAGAAACCGCTGGGCGATCGCGGCCAGTCTGTCCATGATCCGCTTGCCTTCCTGCTCGTCGAAGGCTCCGTTCAGGATGAGCTTGAATTTCTTGCGGCCGTGCTGGATGGCCAGGACTTTCATCAGGGCAAAGGCGTCGACCAGGGAAGCTGGCTCCGGGTGAATGACCACCAGGTTGTCCTGCGAGACGAGGTTGAAGAAGATCACGTTTGAAGAAATGCCGGCGCACGTGTCGATCAGAACAACGTCGAAGTCCTCCTCCAGCTCCTCGGCCTCGCAGAGGAGTCGGAGCTGCTGCTCGTCGGTGAGAGCGGTCAGTTCCTGCACGCCCGAGCTGCCTGGCACGATCAGGATGCCCTCAGGGCCCTGAATCATGACTTCCCTCATGCTCCGCGTGCCCAGGAGCACGTGGGAAAGATCGTAATCCGGCGCGAATCCCAACAGCACCGGCACGCTCGACAGACCCAGGTCCGCGTCCAGGACCAGAACCCGAAGCCCCCGGCGCTGGATCTCGATGGCGAGGTTGATCACCACGTGGGTCTTTCCGACCCCGCCCTTGCCGCTTGAGACCGCGATCACGTACGGACGAGTCTGGGAAAACCCCTGCGAAACGGAAGAGGACCTGACTGCAGTGTTGACCTGAAGGCTCGGCATCTGGCGTCTTCCCCCGGCTTGCGGTGGCTGCGGGCGGCCTCTGTCGGACGGCCCGCGTTTTTCTCTCCCTGCAGAGGCCGTGCGACCGGCCGGGACCCGGCAGGGGTGTGGCGCCCGCTGCGCCGTGCCGAATCGGTGCAAGCGATATGCCACCGGCCTGCGGCACGCGGGCCGGCAGCATCGCGGGCACGGCCGGGGCGGGCACGGAGAAAGCCGCGGTCAAACCGCTCGGAGCCGGCGCAAAAATCCTGTGTGATTCCAAATGGATAAGAAGCCCACTCGCGCTGGCTCAAAGCGCTCGGGCTGGCTTCTGTCGGCTTGTCGGCTCTTCGGACTTCAAAGGCGGTGACGAGATCCTGCCAGGCAGGACGCTTAAGACCGTCAATCCCTTGACTGTTCGGCCCGACTTTGACAGACGCCGCACAGGAGGTGAGTTTCAGGGAGTCTCCTCGTGGAGCTTGCGGCGCTTGATCTTTTCCACGAGGGTGGTCCGGTTCAGGCGGAGCAGGTCTGCGGCCCGGTTCTTGTTGCCCCGGGACCTTTCCAAGGCCTGGGTGATCAGCTCGTTTTCGAACTTGGATACGGCGGTGCGGAAGCAAATGCCGTCCGCCGGAAGCGTGACCTTGGGCGTGGCGGCCTCCTCGTGGCCCTGAACCATGTACTGCTGGCGCTTGAGGTCCTCCAGGGTGACGATACCCTCCCCCTTGAGGATGACGATCCTCTCGATGAGATTTTCCAGCTCGCGCACGTTGCCCGGCCACGGGTAATTCTTGAGGTACTCCATGGTCTCGGCCGTAAACCCCTCGATGGAGCCCCTCAGGCGGCGATTGAAGATATCGAGGAAATGCTTGCACAGGAGAGGAATGTCCTCAGGCCGCTCCCGGAGGGCCGGCAGGTGGATGCGGATCACGTTGAGCCGGTAGTAGAGATCCAGCCTGAACTTCTTCTCGTCGATGAGCCGCTGCAAGTCCTGGTGGGTGGCCGCGATGACCCGCACGTCCACCTGGACGCTCTTGTTGCTGCCCACGGGCTCGAAAGACTGTTCCTGGAGCACCCGGAGGAGTTTGGTCTGCAGGTGGGGACTCATGTCCCCGATTTCATCCAGAAAAATCGTGCCCTTGTCCGCGATCGCGAACCGGCCGGGCCTGTGATAGAGGGCTCCGGTGAAAGCTCCTTTGACGTGTCCAAAGAGTTCGCTTTCGAGCAGGTTCTCTGGGATCGAGCCGCAGTTGACCGGCACCAGGGGATAAGCACTCCGCGGGCTCTTGGCGTGGATCGCCCGGGCCACGAGTTCCTTGCCCGTGCCGCTCTCGCCTGTGACGAGAACCGTGCTGGGCGTGGGCGCCACCCGCTCGATGAGGCCCAGGACCTCCTGCATCGCCGCAGAGGCGCCCACCAGGATCTGCTCGGGCTGCCGCTGGGCCACGCGGGCCTGGTAGGATTCCCGCGATTGCTCCACGGCCGACCGGACGAGCTCCAGAACCTCGTCGTTGTCAAAGGGTTTGGTCATGAAGTGGTAGGCTCCCAGCTTCATGGCCTCCACCGCAGTCGAGATCTCGCCAAAGGCGGTGATCATGATGATGCTCAGATGGGGGTCGATCCGCTTGAGCTTGGGCAGGAGCTCGAGTCCGGTCATCTCGGGCATCTTGTAGTCTACAAAGGCCGCTCGGAACTCCCCTGCCCTGCACTGGCGAAGGGCCTCGGCGCCCGAGCCGCAGGCAGTGACGGCGTACCCGTTCGCCTCGAGCAGGCGTTTGAGGGCCTTTTGGACCGCTGGATCGTCATCCACGACGAGCAGTTTGTGTTCTGCCATTTGCGGGTTTGCCTCCAAGCCGCCGCTCGGTGACACCCAAAACCTGAAACCCCAGACCTGCCCTTTAAGACCGCGTTACTCTAGCACGGCCTCAAGAGCCCGCGTCAACCCTGCTCAGAGGGAACCAGACGAGGAAATTCGCTCCCCGGCCTTCCCGCGAGACCGCCTCGATCCCCCCTCCGTACGCCTCCATGAGACGCCGGCAGATGCTCAGGCCCAGGCCCGTCCCCTTGCCCGGTGGCTTTGTGGTGTAAAAGGGCTCGAAGATCTTGTCCATCCGGTCCGGCGGGATCCCACATCCGGTGTCCTGCACCGAAAGGACGACGAAGTCCCGGTCCCGCTTCTTCTCCTGCCAGGCCTTGAGCCTCAATACCCCGCCCTGCCTCATGGCGTCCCGGGCGTTGGAGATCAAGTTGAGCAGGACCTGCTGGAGGGGATCCGGATCGATCGGGATCCCGGGCAGGCCCTCGGGGATCTCTTCCTCCACGACGATCCCCCGCACTTTGAGCCTCGCCTTGAGAAGCCCCACGGCCTTGTCCACCGCCTCGGAGAGGCTCACCGGCTCCTGGGCCGACACCTGGGGCTTGCGGGAAAACACGAGGAGATCCTCGACGATCTTCTTGCACCGCAGGGCGGCCTCCTCGATGCTCTTGAGATCCTCGTGGCAGGGCAGAGAAGGCTCCATCTCCTTGAGCAGGAGCTGACTAATGGAAATGACGGCGCTCAGGGGGTTGTTCAACTCGTGGGCCACCGAGGCGGCCAGTTGGCCGATGGCCGCCATCTTTTCAGCGTGCACGAGCTGGCCCTGCATGCGCTTCATCTCCGTGACGTCCTTCTCGTAGACCGCCGCGGCAACGGTCTCGCCCGAGTCTGCGTCCGCGATGGGGTAGCTCCAGCACTGGAGAATCGCGTCCTTTCCCTCCACGACGATCTCGGCGCTCGCCTCCTTCCCGTCGCGAAAAGTTCCCGGAACCGGACAAGCCCCGCAGGGCGCGCCGGAGGCGGCCAAAAGGCTGTAACACTTGCGGCCCTGCATGGCCACGACCGGCACTCGGGCGAGTTCCGCCACGCGCCGGTTCGCCCGTCGCACGGTCAAGTCCGGGCCCACGATCATGACCACGTCTCGGATGGAATCCACGGTCCGTTCCCACTCCTTCTTGGCGTGGAGGACCTTTTCGAACAGAATGGCCCGCTCGAGGCCGACCGCGAGCATGTCCGCGCAAACGGAAAGGGCGTTGCGGTCCGCCTGCCGTCTCTGCCATTCCGCGCCTGGCCGTCCCACCAAGAGCACCCAGCATTCAGGGCCTGAGGTCATCCGAAGGGGAAAGGTGTGAAGCAGGACGAAATCCTGCGGACCGCTGTCTTCGGCCCCGCGGGCGGCCTTTGCCGCTCGCGCGCCAGAGGCTCGGCTGGCGGCGCGCGCTCCGGACCGCGGCAGGTCCGAAGGCGGCGACGGAGGCTCCTCCATAACCCGCCGGGACCGGCTCTCCTTCCCCTTCCGGCCCACGGGAAGTCTCTCGAAGATCCGTCGCTCTTGATCGTCGAGTCCTTCCCAGCCCAGGCTCATGAGCCCGCGGGCCCTGCGGTCGAAGAAATAGATCCTGCCGGGCCGCTTCTGGCCCTCATCATAAAACCCCACGTAGATCTTCTGCAGATCGCGGCAGATCCCCATCAGGGCTTCGCAGTATGCGTAAAGCTGCTCCTGGGGATGAAGGAGAGAATTGAGGCGTTTTCCCAAGGCCACGATGACCGACAGATAGTCGGGGCTCGATCTTCGTTCGGTCCGATCCATCGGCCTTCCCTCCGCGATGGGCGCCGGCCGGGCCTTGAAGGGCCCGAATTCTCCTAATACCATACTTCGGAAGAAGGCGGAAATCCACGGGGATCCGCTCCGCGAACCCCGAACGGCGGAGGGAAAGAACATGAAGAGCGTGGTCGTTCTCCTGGCTCCGGGCTTCGAGGAAATCGAGGCCCTGACGGTCGTGGACGTGCTCAGGCGCGCGGGCGTGCGGGTCGTGGCCGCCGGCCTGAGGGAAGGGCTCATCACCGGCTCGCACGACATCACGGTGAAGCCGGACACGACCCTGGACAAGATCCGGCCCGAGGAATTCGACATGGTGGTCCTGCCCGGCGGCATGCCCGGCACGACCCACCTGCGCCAGGACGCCCGCGTGAAGAAACTCGTGGCCGACATGGCAAGAGCGGGCAGGCACACGTGCGCGATCTGCGCGGCGCCCGTCGTGCTGAAAGACGCGGGCGTGGCCCGTGGCAAGGCCGTGACGAGCCACCCGGTCATGCAGGAGGAACTCAAGGACCTCGATTACCGGGAGGATCGGGTCGTAACGGACGACAAGGTCGTCACCAGCAGGGGGCCGGGCACGGCCATGGAGTTCGCCCTGGAACTGGTGCGGATCCTGGCCGGGCAGGACAAGGCCGCGGAGCTGGCCGCTGTGATGGTCGTGCGCTGAGGAGACCGCGCAGCGGGGCATTCGGTTTATCAAAATCAAACGGACGCGACGGAGCGCGTCCCTCCATGGGAATCGCAAAGAGGGCCCTGAGATGCGACCGGCTTGAAGAGTTATATACGCACTTGTATAATAGATCTATGGCAGAGAAGCCCATCGTTTGGCTTGGTGCCTCCCTCGAAGACTTGAGGGCATTTCCGGCCGAGGCGCGACGGCTTGCCGGCTACCAGCTCCGCCGCATCCAAAGCGGGTTCATGCCGAGTGACTGGAAACCGCTGAAGAGCATCGGCCCAGGCGTTCAGGAGATTCGTATTCACACAAAGGTAGAGCATCGGGTGATATACGTGGCTCGTTTTCCCGAGGCTGTCTACGTCCTCCATGCGTTCCAGAAGCGAACGCGCCAGACGGCTCACCGGGATATTGAATTGGCCAGAAAAAGGCTTGCGGAGCTCATGTCGACCCGGGGAAGAATGAAGGAGAGATAGGTGAGTGTTAGAAAACGGCGCTGCTCTGATAATGTGTTCCGGGATCTTGGATTCTCGGTGGAGGAATCTGAGAATCTAAAAACGAGAGCTGACCTCATGATCCGGCTGACCAAGATTCTTGAAGACCGTCGGCTCACTCAAACCGAAGCAGCGAAGCTTTTGAATGTGACCCAGCCGCGCATCAGCGATCTCGTGCGCGGAAGGATTGATCGTTTCAGCATCGACAGCCTTGTCGAAATGCTGGGCCGTGCCGGCGTCCGAGTGAGCTTTGTCTTGAAGCCCGCAAAAAAAGTTGCGTAGCCGAAGAAGATAGGTGCCCGAACACGGACGCGACGGAGCGCGTCCCTCCATGGAAAGGGCCCGATCGCGCATTGAAGGGCCACGGTTCCTCGTGGCCGCAGGGAACGATCCGTCAACCAATGGAGGGCCATGCTCCGTCATGGCCGATTCTTCGGCCCCGTTACGGGACAAACCGCAAGGCCCCAAGAACGGACGCGACGGAGCGCGTCCCTCCAGGAACGACCCCGAGCCCGCCGAATCCGTAAAATGAAGGACTGACCCCTCTGTCAGCTTCTCCTGCGCCAGTACCGATACAGGGCTGCCAGCGCTGTAGCGGCGGCCTGGGGCGTGGACGCGAAAGGCGTCTGCGGGCCGTACAAATCAACACAGGCCCCTTTCCATCCCGGGTGGCCCTGGGGACAGACGATGACCGGCTTGGCGGGAGCCGCGCCGCAGGCCTCGCTTCTTCTTGGTCCGAACATGGCCGCCACGCTCAGCCGGTCAGCCTCGAGCAGCGGCGAGACCACGGCCCAGGGAATGACCGGAATCAGGATCACCGCGTCAGCATCCGGATGTTCCAGGGCCGCGGCCGCCCCTTCTGCGAACAGGCCCGAAGGACCGACGTCCAAGGGATTGCCCAGGTTCATCCACGGAGGCGCTTTGTCCCGGAGCCTTTGAAAGCCCGGGCCTGAAGGTTCGGCCAGATCGAGACCTTCCTCGACCAACCGGTCCGCTGCCATGACGCCCAGGGATCCCGAGGCCGTGACCACGAACACTCTCGGGCCCCGCATGGGCGGGCTCAGCGCGAAGGCTCTGGCCGTTTCCAGAAGCTCCACCGGATCCCGGGCGATCCAGAGGCCCGCCTGCCGGACCAGGGCCTTTTCCAGTTGGCCGAAGCCGGCCATCGATCCGGTGTGGCTCTGCGTCGCCCTGCGGCCCGCCTCGGTCTGCCCGCCCAGGAAGGCCAGGACCGGCTTGCGCTGCGAGGCCCGGCGGGCCGCATCCAGGAACGCTCTGCCCCGCCGGATGCTTTCGAGATAGAGCACGATCACAGCCGTGGCCGGGTCCTCGGCCAGATACTCGAGAAGGTCCGTCTCGTCGAGGTCGGCCCGATTGCCGATCGTGGCCACCTTCGAGACCGCAATTCCCATGGATGGGGCGGCGTCCATGAGAATGTTGCCGAAGACCCCACTCTGGGCCACGATCGAAATCGTGCCCGGGTTCATGTCCTCGATGAGGATCTCGCAGGTGGCGAACCGGGCCGGCACGTTGACCACGCCGATGCAGTTGGGGCCCATCAGGCGCACGCCCGCACGGCGCGCCATAGCGGCCAGCGCCTCCTGTCTTCTGCGTCCCTCGGCGCCGGTCTCGGCGAACCCCGCGCTCATGACGATGACGGCCCTGACGCCCGCGGCGATGCAGTCGCTGAGAACTTCGGGCACCGACGGCGCCGGCACCAGCACGCAAGCGAGGTCGATCTCACAGGGGATCGCGCGCACCGAAGGATAGACTTTGAGTCCCTGGATCTCTTCGATGTTGGGGTTGACCGGAAAGACCCTGTCAGCGAGGCCGATGCGGGCGAAGAACCCGGGCAGGCCGTGGCCGAACCCGAAGTGGCGGCTCACACCGACCAGGGCGACAGTCCGGGGGTTGAAGAATCGGTCGATTTCGTCCAAACGCCTCACCCTGCCGCCCCCTTCAGAAGACGGACGCGACGGAGCGCGTCCCTCCAGGGAAAACCCCGTGGAGGGCCACGGTCCCTCGTGGCCGCAATCCCAAACCACGCCACCTAAAAACGGACGCGACGGAGCGCGTCCCTCCAGGAACGACCCCGGATCCGCCGAATCCGTAAAATGAAGGACTGACCCCTCTGACGACTGACGCGCCTTTCTGTCACGCACCCTCGGCGGATGCTTCCTCGCATGCCCCCTTGGGCTTTGGCCTTCGCCTCAGGGCGCCAACCGGACACACGTCCGCGCAGGCGCCGCACCCCGTGCAGATGGTCTGGGCCAGGGGCTCCATGCGAAACGGAGCCACCCGCGTCTGCAGGCCCCGCAGGACGAAATCCAGAGCGCCGGTCTTGAGAACGTGCTGGCAGACCCAGACGCACTTGCCGCACAGGACGCACCGGTTGGGGTTGAGAACGATCTCGGGGTGGCTGTCGTCCACCGGCATCTCGGTCGCGAGCTTGCGAAGCCTTTTGGGCTTCAGGGGGATTTTGAGGAATTTCGCCAGGCGCTGGAGTTCGCACGAGCCGTTGGCCGGGCAGTTCTTGCAGTCCAGGTCATGGTGGCTCATGAGCAGCTCGAAGGCTGTCCTGCGAAGGCGGTCCACCCGCTCGGAGCGGGTGCGGACGCGAAGACCCTTGCGAACCGGCTCGCTGCATGCCGTCACCGGCGCGTCTTTGCCTTCGACCTCGACAAAACAGAGCCTGCACGCGCCAAAAGGAAAATCCCGCTCCCGCATGGCGCAAAGGTGCGGAATGTAGATCCCCGCGTCCAAGGCGGCCCAGAGCAGGTACTCTCCAGGCCGGGCCTGGACCGGCTTGTCGTCTATGTACAGGGTGACGGGGTCTTCCATCCTTGCCCCTTCCAGTTATTCCGCTTCTTCTGCAAAGCGCATAGACCGGTCACAGGCGGACGGAGCGAAGACCGACGCGACAGACGGCGTCCCCCCCCAAACCGCGGCGACTGATCCCTGACAATTTTTTCTCACTTCTCTTTCTTCTTCTCGTATCCTTCAGGTCTGGCGCCCCGGTCCGGCAGGTCGGCCAGCGGCGAGATCTTCACGACCGCGCTGTACTGGACCGGGCAGGCTTCCAGGCACGCGCCGCACTGAATGCAGAAGGACTGATCGATCACCTTGAACCGCTTGGCGTTCACCCAGATCGCCTCGGTGGGGCAGCTTCCCACGCAGGCGTCGCAGGTGCGCTCGCACTTTTCGGGCAGGATGTAATAGGCTGTCAGGGCCCTGCAGACCTTTGCCGGGCAGCGCCTTTCGCGTATGTGGGCCTCGTACTCGCCGCGAAAATACCGAAGGGTCGTCAGGATTGGGTTTGGAGCGGTCCTGCCCAGGTTGCACAGGGAGCCCAGCCGGATGTCCTCTGCAAGGGACTCCAGGAGCGCGATCTGCTCCTCGGTGCCGCGGCCCTGGACGATGTCCTCCAGGATCTCGAGCATCTGGCGGGTGCCGATGCGGCAGAAGGTGCACTTCCCGCAGGACTCCTTCTGCGTGAAGTCGAGAAAGAACCGGGCGGTCTCCACCATGCAGTTGTCTTCGTCGAGGATCACCATGCCGCCCGAGCCCATCATGGCGCCCGCTTCTTTGAGAGCCTTGAACCCGATAGGCACGTCGAGCTTTTCCTCGGGCAGGCAGCCGCCCGACGGGCCGCCGATCTGCACAGCCTTGAAGGCCTTGCCCTTGGGCACGCCTCCGCCCACCTCGAAAATGAGCCGCCGCAGGGAGGTTCCCATGGGGACCTCGACAAGACCGGTGTTCATGACCTTGCCGGCCAGGGCGAAGACGGTTGTGCCCTTGGTCGCGCGGTGGCCGATGGCGGCGAAGCTTCGCCAGCCTTCGCGGAAGATGTAGGGGACGCTCGCCAGGGTCTTCACGTTGTTGATGACCGTGGGTTTTCCATTGAGCCCTTTTTCGGCCGGAAAGGGCGGCCGGATCCTGGGCATGCCACGCCGTCCCTCGATGGACGCGATCAGAGCCGTCTCTTCGCCGCACACAAAGGCGCCCGCGGCCTGGAAGACGCGCGGCTCGAAGGCGAAACCGCTCCCCAGGATGTCGGGGCCCAGCAGGCCGAGTTCGCGGGCCTGGGCCACGGCCAGCCGCGCCCGCTCGACCGCAAGCGGGTACTCGGCGCGGATGTACAAGTAGCCCTTCGGGGCGCCGACCGCCCGGGCGCAGATCGCCATGCCCTCGAGCACCGCGTGCGGGTCGGACTCGAGCAGGGAGCGGTCCATGAAAGCGCCGGGGTCTCCCTCGTCGGCATTGCAGATCACGAACCGCTCCGGGTCGGCCGACTCGCGGCAGACCTTCCACTTCTTCCAGGTGTCGTAGCCCGCGCCCCCGAGGCCCTTGAGCTGGGCACGGCGGATCTCCTCCACGATGTCGGCCGGCTCGGTCCGCAGGGCGCGGACCAGGCCTGCGTAAGCGCCCGCGGCCAGGGCCGAGTGGATGTCCGTGGGGTCGATCCTGCCGCACCGGGCCAGCAGGACGCGCATTTCGTAAGCGCTTCTCGGGAAATCTGTCAAAGCTGGAATCAGGTCATGGGGCTCCAGGCCGCCCAGCACATACTCCAGACACGGGTCGTCCTCGACGAGAAATCGCTTGACCAACACGCTGGCCAGCCCTGGCTTGACCGGTCCGTACAGAATGGGCGGCCAGCCTAGCTTGGAAATCGTCACCAGGGGCTCGGCGTAACAGTGGCCGTTGCAGCCCACTTCCATGACGGCCGCATCGACGCCGCAAGCCTCGATCTCCTCCCGCAGGGCTGCCAGCGTGTCCAGGGCGCCCGCAGCGCGGCCGCAGGTGGCCGTGCCGACCGTGACCACGGGCCTCGAGCCGTCCCTTCCCTGTTCCGCCAGGTGGCGTTTGGCTTTTTCCAGGAGCCGCTCAAAAGCGGCCACAATCGCTTCGTCTCGGTTCATGCATGCTCTCGGCCTTGGGCCCCTTCCTGAATCTCCGGGCCGGGGCCGGCCGTCTCCTTCTCTTGCTGCGCCCGCTCGGCCTCTTCTTTCATCCGAATGGCCAAAAGGATTCCTTCCACGCGGGTGGGCATCATGCCGCCGTGGACCTCCTCACCCACCAGGGCCACAGGCGCCATGGCGCAGCACCCTACGCACGCCACGCGGTCCAGGCTGAACTTGCGGTCTTCCGTGACCTCTCCCTCCCGGATGCCGAGCTTGGTCTCCCAGACCTTGAGAATGTTGTCCCCGCCCTTGATGTGACAGGCCGTGCCCATGCAGACTTTCACCGGATACTTGCCCGGCGGGACGAACCGGAACTGATTGTAAAAGGAGGCCACGCTGTAGACCCGGGTCTCGTGGATCCCCTGGGAACGGGCCACTTCGATCATGGCCTCGCGGGGGAGATAACCAAAGTGTTTTTGGACTTTTTGGAGGATCGTGATGAGGTTCCGCTGTTCGGGCGCCAGGCTTTCCAGCACCTGCCTCGTCTCCTCTGCGACGCGCTCGCCGTTGTCGCTCCCCATGCGCGGCCATCCTCCCGTTTACCGTGAAATTATTATTCTATCACCCAGAGAGACCCCAGGAAAGACGGACAGAAGGCAGACAGGGAGGGGCAGACAGGCAGAAGCAAAATCTGCTCATCGGCGAAACACGGACGCGACGGAGCGCGTCCCTCCAACATGGAGGGCCACGGTCCCTCGTGGCCGCAGGCCCAGGACGGCATCCAATGGAGGGCCATGCTCTGTCATGGCCGCCTCTTGTTCGGCAACCATACGGGACAAACCGCGAGGCCCTAAAACGGACGCGACGGAGCGCGTCCCTCCATGGAAAACCACGGTCCCTCATGGCCGCACGCGAACGGTCCGTCATCCAATGGAGGGCCACGGTCCCTCGTGGCCGCGGGCCCAGGACGGCATTCAATGGAGGGCCATGCTCCGTCATGGCCGCCTCTTGTTCGGCAACCATACGGGACAAACCCCAAGGCCCTAAAACGGACGCGACGGAGCGCGTCCCTCCAACATGGAGGGCCACGGTCCCTCGTGGCCGCAACAGAGGACCCCCAAAACCCGGACGCGACGGAGCGCGTCCCGCCATCGTGACAGGCCCGCAGCTTCTTGACTTGGCATCGTAACCTGCCTAAGGTTGATGGCAGGACCCTTGCGCGGCGGAGAGATCCATGGCGAGCGAATTGATTTTCATCGTTCAGGAATCCCCGGAGGGAGGATTCGAAGCCAGGGCTCTCGGACATTCCATTTTTGCCGAGGGAGACACCTGGGAGGAAATCCGCGACGCCGTCAGGGACGCTGTCGCATGCCATTTCGAAGGGACCGAAGCGCCCCACATCGTTCGTCTCCACTTGGTCAAAGAAGAGCTGCTTGCCCTATGAGAATTCCCCGGGACACCGGCGGTGAAGATCTCGCAAAGATTCTTGAGAAAGTTGGCTACCGTGTGACAAGGCAAACCGGTAGCCACATGCGTCTTACCGCAACGGGTCCATGCGAACATCATCTGACCATCCCCCGGCACAAGTCGCTTCGCCTCGGCACCCTGAACGGCATCTTGACAGACGTCGCCCGCCATCTGTCCATCTCCAAGCATGAACTTGTCAGACGAATCTGGGCCCACGAGGACGAGCCCGGGACATGAGCCCAGAACACGGACGCGACGGAGCGCGTCCCTCCAATATGTGGAGGGCCAAGGTCTCTCGTGGCCGCAACAGAAGGCCCCCCAAAGACGGACGCGACGGAGCGCGTCCCTCCATGGGTCATACTGCCCCAGAAGACGGACGCGACGGAGCGCGTCCCTCCATCGTGACGGGCCCACAGCTTCTTGACTTCGCGGGCCGTTGCCCCTAGGGTGTTTTCCAGACCCCGCTGTCCAAAACGCAGTCCGGATCCTGTCGAATCCTCGCCCTCTACGGTGGAGCTGCGCCATGAGAATCGCGATCGTCGGTGCCGGGGCCATGGGGTGCCTTTTCACCCATTTGCTGTCCAGGACGGACTCCGAAATCTTCCTTCTCGACATTCATCCTGAGCGTGTGGGAAAGATCCGCAGCGAAGGCCTGTTCGTCGAAGGCGTGAGCGGGGATCACCGCCTGCGGCCGTCCATTCATCTCGATCCGGCAGAGATCGGTCCGGTGGATCTCGTCCTGCTGTGCGTCAAGGCGCCGGACACGCTGAACGCCGCAAGGAGCGCTTCTGCCCTCCTCAGCCGTGACACGCCGGTCCTGACGCTCCAGAACGGCCTGGGCAACATCGAGGCGATCGAGGAAGCCCTGGGACCCGGCCGCGCCCTGGGCGGCACAACCTCCATGGGCGCCACGGTTCTTTCCCTAAACCGGATCCGCCATGCGGGCTGGGGAGAAACCGTTCTCGGCGAGCCCTCGGGAAAACGGACCGCCCGGGTGGAGGCGGTTCTCGGCCTGTTCGAAGCGAGCGGGCTCAAGGTCGCCTTCACCGAGGACCTGAGAGGGCTTCTGTGGAGCAAGCTCATCGTGAACATAGGCATCAACGCCCTGACGGCCCTTACGGGCCTTCACAACGGCCAGCTTCCCCTTCACTCTGGATCGCGGCGGATCTTGGAGAAGGCCGTCGAAGAGGCGGTCAGGGTGGCCTCGGCCCTGGGCGTCCGGCTTCTTTACCCGGACCCCCTGCAGAAGGTCCTGAGTGTTTGCGAGGCCACGGCCGCCAATGTCTCGTCCATGCTCCAGGACGTGCTCAAACAGAAAAAGACCGAGGTCAACCAGATCCAGGGCGCCCTGATCCGGGAAGCCGCGCGGCTGGGCATCCCCACTCCGGTCAACGAGACGCTCCGCGATCTGGTCGTGACCCTCGAGGAAAGCTACGCGAAGCGCGTTCGGGCGCTCTGAGGGATACCGAGGAGGAAGGGCCGGGCTCTCTCCGGTCACGGAGAGGCCTAAAGAAAACCGAGTACGTACGGTCGGACAGACGAGCCGGCCGTGCCTGAACTTGACCCGGCAAAAGGAGGCAGCCATGGACAAGATCACGGCCACGGCGGTGCAGAGGATGAAGGCAGAGGGGAAGAAGATCACCATGCTCACCTCCTACGATTACCCGTTCACCCAGATCCTGGACGCCGCGGGAGTCGACATCCTGCTTGTCGGCGACTCGGTCGGCAACGTGGTCCTGGGGTACGACAACACGCTGCCCGTGACCATGGAGGAAATGCTCCATCACACCCGGGCAGTGGCGCGGGCCGCCAAGCGGGCCCTGGTCGTGGGCGACATGCCGTTCATGAGCTATCAGGTGAGTCCGGAGGAAGCCCGCCGCAACGCGGGCAGGTTCGTGAAGGAGGGCGGGGCCGAAGCGGTCAAGCTCGAGGGCGGCGTGAACATGGAAAAGGTCATCCGCTCGATCGTGGAGATCGACATCCCGGTCATGGGCCACATCGGGCTCACGCCCCAGTCCGTGCACCGCATGGGCGGCTACAAGGTGCAGGGCCGGGAGGAGAGGCAGCGCAAGCAGCTTCTGGAGGACGCCCGGGCCGTGGAGAACGCCGGAGCCTTCTCCGTGGTCCTCGAGGGCATTCCGGCGGACCTGGGGCGGGAGATCACCCAGTCCCTCAGCATCCCCACAATTGGCATTGGCGCGGGCCCGGACTGCGACGGGCAGGTGCTGGTCCTGCACGACCTGCTCGGCATGCTGGGCAAGTTCCGGCCCAAGTTCGTCAAGCAGTACGTTGATCTGCGGGAAGTCGTCGACCGGGCTGTCAGGGCCTATATCGAGGAAGTGGTGACCGGCAAGTTTCCGGGCAAGGAGCATTGCTTCAATTGACAAGAGGCGGACTCGAACGGAGCGCGTCCCTCCGAATCCCCGAATCCTCCGAATCCGTAAAATGAAGGACTGACCCCTTGGCTGTGCGCATCGAGGTGGGGATCAAAAGCCACTTTCCCGACGCCCGCGGCGAGCGGCTTCGCAGGCGCGTCCGGGACGACCTCGGCATCGCGATCGCCGATGCGCGGATCGTCAACGTGTATCTCGTGGACAAGGCCCTCACCCGGGAACAGATCGACCGGTGCCGCCTCGAACTCTTCACCGACCCGGTGACCCAGGAGTCTGCCGTCGGGCCCCTGCCCGGCAAGGAGTTCGACTGGATTCTGGAGATCGGCTTCCTGCCGGGCGTTACGGACAACGTCGGCAACACTTCCCGCGAAGGCATGGAGGATCTCCTCGGCGTCCGGTTCGGCCCGGCAGAGAAGGTCTACTCGGCCGAACAGATCCTGCTCAAGGGGACCCTCACGCGCAGCCAGGTCGAGCGGATCGCCTCGATCCGCTTCAATCCCCTGATCCAGACCGTGCGGATTCAGGACCGCGCCGAGTGGCTTGCCGATCCCCTGGACCGCCGCGCCGAAATCCCGCGGGTCAGGCTCTCCCACGACGAGCGGGTGAAGCGGGTTCCGCTCAACGTGAGCGACGAAGAGCTCGAAAAGCTCGGCAAGCAGGGCGTGCTCGACCGCGTCGAGAACGGCCGGGAGATCCGGCGCGGTCCCCTGGCGCTCGACATGGCCTTCCTCAAGGCGATCCGCGAGTACTTCAACCGGGAGGGCCGGGACCCCACGGACGTGGAACTCGAATCCATCGCCCAAACTTGGTCCGAGCACTGCAAGCACAACATCTTCGCGGCCCGGATCGACGACGTGGACAGCCTCTACCGCACGTATATCAAGGGAGCCACCGAGCAGATCCGGGCGCGGCTCGGCCCTCGGGATTTCTGCCTTTCGGTCTTCCGGGACAACTCGGGCGTGATCCGGCTGAACGACCGCTGGAGCGTCTGTTACAAAGTGGAGACCCATAACAGCCCTTCGGCCCTCGACCCGTATGGAGGCGCCATCACGGGCATCGTGGGGGTCAACCGCGACCCCCTGGGCACGGGCATGGGCGCTTTGCTCATTCTGAACACGTACGGGTTCTGCTTCGGGGACCCGTACTACAAGGGCAAGCTCTACTACCGCCAGCCAGGCCGGCGCGACCCGATCCTTCACCCCAAGGTGATCTTCGAGGGCGTTCGCGAAGGCGTGGAACACGGCGGAAACAAGAGCGGGATCCCCACAGCCTGGGGCTTTCTCGTGTTCGACCCCCGGTACATGGGCAAACCCCTGGTCTTCGTGGGCACTGTGGGGCTGCTGCCCGCCCAAGTGAACGGGCGGCCTTCGCACGAGAAGCGGGCGCGGCCCGGCGACCTCGTGGTCATGGCCGGAGGCCGCGTGGGCAAGGACGGCATCCACGGCGCAACTTTCTCCTCCGAGGGTCTGCATGCGGGCAGCCCGGCCACGGCCGTGCAGATCGGCGATCCCATCACGCAAAAGAAGCTCGCCGACGCCCAGATCGAGGCCCGGGACCTCGGCCTCTACAACTCGGTCACGGACAACGGCGCCGGCGGCCTGTCCTGCGCCGTGGCCGAGATGGCCCGCGAGTGCGGAGGCTGCCGGGTGGACCTCGACAAGGTGCCGATCAAGTACGACGGTCTTCTGCCTTACGAAATCTGGATCAGCGAGTCCCAGGAGCGCATGACCTACGCCGTGCCTCCGGACAAGGTCGAGCAGTTCCTGAATCTGTACCGCCGGCGGGGAGTCGAGGCCACGGTCATCGGCGAGTTCACGGACTCGGGCCGTTGCGTGGTGGAGTTCAAGGGCCGGAAGGTCATGGACGTGGACATGACCTTTCTCCACGAGGGCGTGCCCCAAAAGGTGCTCCACAGCTCGTACACGCCGCCGGACCTGGACGAGCCCGATCTGCCCGAGCCCGCGGATCCGGCCGCGGTCCTCAAGCGGATGCTCGGCCGGCTCAATCTGTGCAGCAAGGAATACGTGGTGCGCCAGTTCGACCACGAGGTGCAGGCCGGTTCGGTGGTGAAACCCCTGGTCGGACGATACGGGGACGTCCACGGCGACGCCGCGGTGTGCCGGCCCCTGCTCGACAGCATGGAGGGCCTGGCCATCTCCCACGGCGTGTACCCGTGGTACGGGGATATCGATCCTTACTGGATGGCGGCCTGCGCCATCGATACGGCGATTCGGAACGTGGTCGCGGTCGGAGCCGATCCGAACCGGGTCGCCCTCCTCGACAATTTCTGCTGGTCGAGTTCGGACGAGCCCGAACGGCTCGGCCAGCTCAAGCGGGCGGCACGGGCCTGCTACGATTTCGCCACGGCTTATCTGGCGCCCTTCGTTTCGGGCAAGGACAGCATGTACAACGACTTCAACGGGTTCGACGAAGACGGGCGACCGGTTCGGATCTCGGTGCCGCCCACGCTGCTCGTGAGCTCTCTGGCAGTCGTGGAGGACGTGCGGCGCTGCGTGACCCCGGACGCGAAGTTCGCCGGGGACCGGATCTATGTCCTCGGAGAGACACGCGACGAGCTGGGCGCTTCCGAGTATTACGCCCTGGCTGGAGAGGAGGCGCGGGGAGAGCGCTTCATAGGCAGGAACGTGCCCCGGGTGGACGCCGAGCGCAACAGGGCGGCCTATGAGGCCTACCACCGGGCGGTCAAGGCCGGGCTCGTGGCCGCGGCGGCGAGCGTGGGCGCGGGCGGGCTCGCCCTGGCCCTGGCCCGCATGGCCCTGGCCGGCGACCTGGGCCTCGAGGTGCGGCTCGACCTGGTTCCCGCGGTGCCGACAGGACTCAGGCCCGACCGCGTGCTGTACTCCGAGTCCCAGGGCCGCATCCTGGTCGCCGTCAGCCGGGAGAACGAAGAGGCCTTCTGCCGCGCCATGAACGGGCTGCCCTGCCGGGCCGTGGGGCAGGTCGTCGCGGAGCGGGAAATTCGCCTTTTCGCCGGACCATCCGTGCTTTATCTCAAGGAAAGCCTGGAAGCCCTGAGGAAATCTTACAAGGAAACCCTTGCGTGGTGACCCAGATGACGACCTTTGCGGCACCGAGAGCCCTGGTGCTCACAGGATACGGAATCAACTGCGACCGGGAGACCGAGTTCGCCCTGGCCTCGGCCGGCGCAAAGGCGCGCAGGGTCCACATCAACGATCTCATCGACGGCCTTGATTCCCTTGACCGCTACCAGATCCTGGCCGTGCCCGGAGGGTTCTCCTATGGCGACGACATCGCCTCGGGCAAGGTCCTGGCCAACCGGATGAAGACCCACCTCTCCGAAGCCCTGGCCCGGTTCGTGGAACGGGGCTCTCTCGTGCTGGGGATCTGCAACGGCTGTCAGGTTCTGGTGAAGTACGGGCTCCTCGGACGGCCCGCCGGAGTGGCCGGCCGCCAGGTCATGACCGTCTGGTTCAACGATTCGAACCGTTACGAGGACCGGTGGGTTCATCTCCGGGTGGAGGGGGAACGGTGCGTGTTCACCCGGGGGATCCGGAGCCTGTACCTGCCCGTGGCGCACGGCGAGGGCAAGTTCGTGGCCGCGGCCGAGGATCTCGAACGGATCGAGAGCGAAGGGCTCGTGGCGCTCCGGTACGCGGACGAGCAGGGAAACCCCGCCGGCGGCCGGTATCCGGCGAACCCGAACGGGTCTCTCAACGACATCGCTGGCGTGACCGATCCCTCGGGCCGCATCTTCAGCCTCATGCCCCACCCGGAGCGGTTCCTCCATTTCACCCATCATCCCCAGTGGACCCGGATCGCCGAGGCCTGCCGCCGAGAAGGCCGGCCCGTCCCCGAACAGGGGCAGGGTTTCGCGATCTTCCGAAACGCCGTAACCTATTTCACAGATTGAGCCGGAGAAAAACATGGGCCGGCCGGCATGGATCGTCGACGTCATCAAGAAACTCTGGCCGACCCGGTTCGCCCAGGCCAAGGCGGCCAACTATCCCGTGATCGGCCCCTGGATCGAGCGGACCTTCTTCTGGGGCGACCAGATGACCCAGATCCCGATCCACCGGGAGATCGAGGGGCTCGACCAGAGCGTGGCCCTTCCGATGGCCGTCATCGAGGAGTTCGTGCGCGAGGCCTCGGTGCGGGTCATCATGCACAACTGCCTCTGCAGGGACTGCAACCGCTGCAAGTCGTACCCGATCCAGACAGGCTGCGTCTTCCTCGGCGAAGCCGCCAAGGGGATCAACCCGAAGCTCGGCAAGCGGACGGGCGTCGAGGAGACCCTCGGCCACATCCGAGACGCCGTCCAGCGCGGGCTCGTGCCCTTCATGGGCCGCAACAAGCTCGACACGGTCTGGCTTGGGGTGGGGCCCGGGGACCGGCTGCTGACGATCTGCCTGTGCTGCCCGTGCTGTTGCTTCTACGGCACCGTCAAGCACTTCCCGGCCCACATGAGAAAGGCGATCGTGAAACTCGAAGGCCTCGAGGTGCACGTAACCGACGAGTGCGTGGGCTGCGGGATGTGCGCAACCGTCTGCCTGACCGAGGCAATCCGGGTCCACGGCGGCCGGGCCGAGATCGACCCCGAGCGCTGCATCGGCTGCGGCCGGTGCGCGAGCGAGTGTGCGAGCGGCGCCGTCCGGCTCGTTCTCACCCGCAGGGATGCAGTCGAAGCCTGCAAGCAAAGGATCCGCAGCGTGGTGACCGTAAGCTGACCGCAGGGCGACGCCGCCCATCGCCCCGCGGTTGAAAAGGGATCGCCCGGGGCTGAGCGCCGGACAGGAATGGGCAGGTACATCCTCAAGAGACTCCTTCTCATCGTGCCCACCCTGCTGGGCATCACGGTCGTCACCTTCGCCATCATTCAGCTTGCGCCGGGCAACCCGGCCCTGCTCAAGGTCCAGATGAGCCGGCAGGGAGGCGTGGGCGACCAGGCTGTCGCCCAGGCGATCGTGGAACAGACCCGAAAACTCTACGGCCTGGACAAACCGCTGCCGGTCCGGTACTGGATCTGGCTCAAGCGGGTGGTCACGCTCGATTTCGGGAATTCCTACAAGGACCATCGGCCCGTCATGGACAAGATCCTGGAGGTGCTGCCCGTCACGCTCCAGTTGAGCGTCCTGTCGATCTTTCTTTCCTATCTCATCGCCATTCCGATCGGCGTCTACTCGGCGGTCCGACAGGATTCGCTCTGGGACCGGGCGGCGACGATCGTTCTTTTCGTCCTTTACTCGCTGCCCAATTTCTGGGTCGCCACGCTGCTCATCGTCTACCTCGGCGGCGGAGACTACCTCGACCTGTTTCCGGTGTACGGCTTGAGCTCCTTCGACGCAGAGCGCTGGCCCTTCTGGCGATGGCTTGCGGACCGGCTCTGGCATCTCGTGCTGCCCGTGGGCTGCCTCACCTACGGCGGGCTCGCCTCCCTGTCCCGGTACATGCGGGCAGGCATGATCGAGGTCATCCGGCAGGATTACATCCTCACAGCCCGGGCCAAGGGCCTGAGCGAAAAGGCGGTCGTGTTCAAGCACGCTCTGCGAAACTCGGTCATCCCGATCGTGACCTTCCTGGCGTTCCTCCTGCCGGCCATGATCGGCGGCAGCGTGATCGTGGAAAGCATTTTCTCGGTCCCGGGCATGGGAAAGCTCGGCTTCGAGGCGGTTCTCAGCCGGGACTATCCGGTGATCATGGCCATCGCCACGATCTCGGCCCTGCTCACGCTGGTGGGCATGCTCCTTTCGGACATTCTGTACGTCCTGGTGGATCCTAGGATCAGCTTCGAAAGGCTGTAGGCAATTGGGCATCAGCCGCGAGGAACCAGGAATTCGACACGGGCTGGAGGGCCGCTCCTACTGGCGTCTTGTCTGGCGCCAGTTCAGACGCAGGCGCCTGGCCGTGGCCGGCCTGACGGTCGTCGCGGCCCTCGGCCTCGTGGCCCTGCTGGCCCCTGTTTTGGCGAACGACCGGCCGCTCGTCCTGTGGCGGCAGGACGGGCTGTACCTGCCGGCCCTCTTCGACTCCCCCAAGCTGCGGGGCGTGGATTTCTCGCGCCGGAGCGAAATCGCGGCCTCGGCCCGGTTCGTGCTTTATCCGCCTGTGCCGTACAGCCCGACCCAGTACGACCTCGACCGCATGCTCGAAGCTCCGTCCCGGGACCACTGGCTCGGCACCGACGATCGGGGCCGGGACGTGGCGAGCCGCATGATCCATGGCTCCCGCACGTCTCTGTCCGTGGGCTTTGTGGCCGTTGGCATCTATTTGGCCATCGGAATCCTGCTGGGCGCGCTGGCCGGGTTCTATGGAGGCGCGGTGGACATGGTCATTTCGCGCCTTTACGAAATCATGATCTGCTTTCCGACGTTCTTTCTCATCCTGGCCATCATGGCGTTTCTGCCTCCCAGCATCTTCAACGTCATGGTGGTCATCGGCGCAACAGGCTGGACCGGCGTGGCCCGGCTCGTGCGGGGGGAGTTTCTGAAGCTCAGGGCCCAGGACTTCGTGACCGCCTCGAGAGCTCTGGGCGCCAAAGACTCGCGGGTCATCTTCCGGCACGTGCTTCCCAACGCTCTGGCTCCGGTCCTGGTCTCGGCGACCTTCGGCGTGGCCGGCGCTGTCCTTGTGGAAAGCAGCCTGAGTTTTCTGGGCTTCGGCGTGCCGCCCCCCACGCCGAGCTGGGGTGACATCCTCAGCCAATCCAGGGCCTACATCGATTTCGCCTGGTGGCTGACCCTGTTTCCGGGCCTGGCGATCTTTCTTACGGTGACGGCCTACAACCTGGTGGGGGAAGGCCTGCGGGACGCCGTGGACCCCAGGCTCAAAACCGAGTAGGGGTCAGTCCTTCATTTTACGGATTCAGAATTCCATCTCTACGAAGGGTTCGGGCACGATCACCGTGGCCTGAGATCCGCTCCGGCGAACCTCTTCGGCAAAGCGGTCGAGTCCGACCCCGGGCATGCGTTTCAGGGGCTGGCCGGGCCGCAGGGGCGCGAAGAAATCGTCGAAATGAATGGGGACCGCAAAGGCGGGAATCCGCAAAAGGGGCGCCATGAGAAAGATTGGCAGCGGCGGGGATAAAAACAAAAGAAGGACGCGGAAAAGCGCGTCCCTCCTCTCTGCCACAGCGTGTATCCGTAAAATGAAGGACTGACCCCTCAGCCGCCCCCCTCAGCCGCCGATGGAGGCGCCGCCGCCGGTCTGGGACTCGGGGATGCACTCCTTGAGCTCTTCCGGAGTGAGGTCCTTCAACCTCTTGAGAACGCTCTTCGGGCAGATGTATTCTTCGCCGCTGGCGTCCTTGACCACGATAAAGCTCTCTTTCCTGCCCTTGAAGGTCTCTACCTGCTCCATGTCCAGCCCTCCTCTTTCTTGATGGGTACGGATGTGCTACACAGTAGGCATCACCTGATGCCTTGAACCGTTTCCCTAATAGAGGCAGCCCGAGCCGGAAAGGTTTCGCAGTGGGGTACGTTTTAGTCGATGGCAGGGATCTCGGCGACGTGAGAGTCTACTCCCTCTCCACTTGCGCCTGGTGCAACAAGCTCAAGGATTTTCTTAACAAAACTGGAATAAAATACAGGTACATCGATCTCGATACGGTCGGGGAGGACGAACGGCAGGAAACCGTCGAATTCCTCGATTCCATTTACGAAAAGTGGGGATTCCCGAGCCTGCTTTTCGACGAAAGGGTGCTCCTCTGCGGGTACAAGGAAAGCGACATTCTGGAAACCCTGGGGCTCGACAAGGAGGCCTTGCCCGCCTCTGAGGAGCTTGGAGAGCAGGAGACACCCTGGCCAGAAGAAGTCGAAAAGATTTACGCTAACCTCAAACGAGCAAACGAGAAAAAGGGCTATTTCCTCAACCCGGATACCGCTTTCGCCAAAAAGCTTGTCCAGGGGCTCCTCGACAACCAGCGCAAATACGGCTATTGGGCCTGTCCATGCAGGCTCGCTTCGGGCAACCGAAAAGACGATCAGGACATCATCTGTCCCTGCGCATACCGGGAACCGGACGTTCGGGAATACGGAGCCTGTTATTGCGGCCTTTTCGTTTCCGAGGAGGTTGCCCGTGGCGCAAGGCAGGCTCAAAAGGTTCCAGAGCGGCGACCCAAGAAATCCGGCAACCCTTCCGAAGGTTGAAAGGGGCCAGCCTGGCTTGATGAGCCCCCCTTGCGGGCCCGGTTCTCACAATGCTCGAAACGCAACCTCTGACGCCTGATCGCGGAGCCCGCAAGGCGTGGACTGGAAGCGGAAGATCCATTGGCGCCCTGTGCGGGCACGGCGGAATTCGAAACCGTGACTTCAGAGCCGAGGTCGGTTCTCATCACCGGCGCAAGCGGATTCGTCGGAGAGCATCTTGTCCGCCGGTTCGCGGACTGCCCCAATCTTTACGTGGCGTACGGATCCGCCAAACCGAGAGCGCCCGCAACGGCCGCTTACCAAGTGGACCTCGCCACTCGGGCGAGCTTCACCCGCGCGCTCGAGGGCCTCGAAGTTGACCTGGTGGTCCACGCGGCGGCCCTGTCCTCCCCGGACGAGTGCGAGGCGAACCCGGATCTGGCCCGGGCCGTAAACGTAGAAGGCACAGAGGAAGTCGCCCTCTGGGCCCAGAGCCGGCGGGCCCGGTTCATCTACTTTTCCACGGACCAGGTCTTCGACGGCCGCAAGGGGGCCTACCAAGAAACGGACAGGCCCTGCCCCGTGAACACGTACGGCCGGTCCAAACTCGAGGCCGAATCCTTGGTCGCAAAACACCTCTCGGACTGGGTCGTCCTCCGCCTCGCCTTGAGCTACGGGGCCACGCTGGGCGCACGGGCAGACTGGACCCGGCGCATGAGAACCGCCCTGGCTGAAGGCAAGACGTTGCGCCTCTTCACGGACCAATTCCGAACGCCCGCCTACGTGGAAGACGCAGCCGAGGCTGTCTGGAGGCTGGCCACGGGCAGGGGAGCCGGGCTGTACCACCTGGGAGGGGCCGAAAAACTGAGCCGGTACGCCTTCGGCCTCAAGATCGCCAGGGCCTTCGGTTTGCCGCAGGAACGATTGATCCCGGTGCGGATGGAAGAGGTTCCCCTGCCGGCGCCCCTTGTGAAAGACGGCTCCCTGGTGAGCCGCAGGATCTCTGAGGAACTCGGCCTGGACCTCTGTGACGTCTCGGAGGGACTCGAGAGACAAAAGAAGCAGGAGCAAGAACTAGCCCGTATGATCACGTCAAAGCAGGATGCCGGGCAGGGACTGGGATGAGAGGAGCCTGGGAAGGGCAGACAGCCTGCCGAGCGTCCGGCTTTCGGCCCCGGGTGCGATCATGAAGGGACGCGCTCCGTCGCATCCGCCTACTGGGGCGGCATGGAACATGGAGGGACGCGCTCCGTCGCGTCCGTCTTGTGGGCCTTATCTTTTCGGCCACGACAGAGCGTGGCCCTCCAAAAGAAGACCCGGCCATGACGGAGCATGGCCCTCCAAGAGAAGACAATGCACAAAGGGAGAAAACCATCTGCGTGGCGCCCTGCTTGGCATGGTTCCGATCGGCCCGGCAGAGGGGGTAAACAGGCAGGAGGACTTCCCGCTCCTCGATTTCCCGCGTCTCGACCGGCGGCCAGATCAGGTTGAGGTCCCCTCGTGCCATCCGCTCAGGCGGCAAAGCTCTGACCAGAGAGCCTCCCGTTCCTCCCGCGACTCCCGGGTGCCGGGAAACACGTGCGTCAGCCGCGGCTGCCGATCCAGCCAGAACAATCCCGTCTCCTGCGCTGCCTCCGGAGCCGCCGCAAGCCAGACCATGGTGTCGGCGCCCTCTGCTGGCGAACGGAGCACTCTGCGCGTGACCTTGTAAAACCCGGGAAGGGAGGAGATCACGCCCGGCGTCTCAGCCCAGCCCGGGTGCATGGCGTTCACGGTCACGCCGGTCCGTCGAAGTTTTTCAGCCCACATCTCAGTCAAAATCACAAGGCCCCGCTTGGCCCGTGCGTATGCGACAGCTCCGTTGTACCTGCCCTTCTGAAATTGCAAGTCGTCCACCCGAATCCTCTGGGTGTACATTCCGCCCGAAGAAACGTTTACAACCCGGGCGGGCGCGCACTCTTGGAGTTTCGGCAGGAGAAGATTCGTCAGAAGAAATGGGCAGAGCAGATTCAGGGCAAACGTTCGCTCAAGCCCCTCGGCCGTGGTGCCCCTCACGTTGAAAAGCGCTCCGGCGTTATTGACGAGAACGTGAAGATCGGGCTCGGCCTTGACCAGCTCGCGGGCAAGACGCCGCACCTCGGACATAAGACTGAGATCCGCGCAGAAAGAGGCGATGTTTTTTCCATCCCCTTGCTCAGACAACTCCGCGTGGGTCTGCTTAAGCTTGGCCGAATCCCTTCCCACGAGGATCACTCTTGCGCCCAGAGCCGCCAGTCGGGCCGCTGCGGCCTTGCCGAGCCCTGAGGTGGCCCCGGTCACCACGACCGTGCGGCCCGAAAGAGAGACATCCAAAGGCCGCCATCTCCTGGCCCGCAGGCGGTAGCCGAATCGAGTGAAGTCGAAAAGCCCCAAAAGGATGGTTCGGTCCTTGAAGTCGCTCCAGAGGCTTCTTTGCTGCTTCATGGGCTTACCTTGCCAGCGGCTTCCCCATGGTGCCGGCCCCGCCGCTACTGCCACAGCTGGGGAACTCTCTGGATCCGGTTCACGTCGTAACCCAGGTCGGACAGGAGGCGAAGGATGCGCTCGAAATCCGCCTCGGGAATGGACGGCGTCCTGGCCATGATCCAAACGTAGTCCCGCTTCTGGCGGCCGATCACGGTCTGGGTGTAATCGTCGTTGAGATACAGAATCCGGTAGTCCGCCTTGATCGGCCAGACGAACCGCATGCCCCAGACGGCGTTTGTGCGGGTGTCGAGAACGAACCCTTTTGGCCGGAACCGCCTGACCGGGCCGTCAAAACGGCCCGCCCGGAACGTGAACGTGGTGGCAATGGTTCCGTCATCGTTGCGCTTGTAAGACTCTACAGCGTTGTGGGCGCCCTTCTCGAGAAAGGTCGGGATGTTCGCAATGACGTACCAGTCCCCCATGAACCGATCGAGGTCGACAGAATCGACGGTCTGGATTGGCGGCGCGGGCGAGGCTCTGCAACAGGAAAGAGTGAGCAGGGCCAGGGACATGCCGGCTAGGCTCAACTTCATGAAGTGTCTCCCTGGACGAAAGGCAGATGGCAGCGGGTTTTGTGCAATACTTTTTTCTTGGATGCCCCCACGGGCGGCCGGGTCGCGGAAAGGATCTGCCCCTGCCTCACGACTCGGAAGGGAAACGATCCGTTCGCCAAGATGAGGGCCGGGCCGGCGCGGGATTTACGTTTTCCCGGTTTCTGCTACGATGAGACCGATTGCGGTCCCCACGAGCCAGACTGAGGGGCGAGTATCGAGATCCGGCGGGAAAAAATCGAAGAACCCATGACAGAAGCAGAAAGCGCAAAGCCCCCACTGCTCGAGGTTCAGGATCTCAAGACCGGGTTCCAAACCGAGCGGGGCTGGGCCTGGGCCGTCAACGGTGTGTCTTTTTCCATCGAACGGGGCAAGACCCTGTGCCTGGTCGGGGAAAGCGGCTGCGGCAAGACCGTCACCGCTCTTTCGATTCTCCGCCTGGTCCCCTCGCCTCCGGGCCGGATCGTCTCGGGCCGGATCCGGATCGACGGAACGGAGCTGCTCGACCTTCCGGAAAAGGACATGCGCCGCATCCGGGGCAACCGGATTTCCATGATCTTTCAGGAGCCCATGACCTCTCTCAATCCTGTCTTCACCGTGGGCAGCCAGGTGGAAGAGGCCATCCGGCTGCACCAGAAAGTCTCGCGGGGGGAGGCCCGGAAGCGCGCGATCGAGATGTTCGGCCGGGTCGGCCTTCCGTCGCCCGAGCAGAGGATCCGGGACTATCCCAACCTGTTGAGCGGCGGGATGCGACAGCGCGTCATGATCGCCATGGCCTTGAGCTGCCATCCGGACGTTCTGATCGCAGACGAGCCCACGACCGCTCTGGACGTGACCATACAGGCCCAGATCCTGGATCTCATGTCGGTCCTGCAGAAGCAGATGGGCATGGCGATCCTGTTCATCACCCATGACCTGGGAATCGTGGCGCAGATCGCGGACGACGTTGCGATCATGTACGCGGGGAAGATCGTGGAGCATGCTCCTGTGGTCGATCTTTACGACCGGCCGCGGCACCCTTACACCGTGGGCCTGCTCAGATCGATCCCGAAGCCGCGCCTGGGGGAAGGAGAACGGCCGAAACTCGATGCAATTCCAGGAGCTGTGCCGGACCTCGCCCGTCTCCCCGCCGGGTGCAGCTACCAGGACCGCTGCCCGTGGGTTTTCGAAAAATGCCGCAGGGAAGAACCGCCGCTTCTCGCGGCCGGTCAGGGAACAGCCGCCAGCCAAAGGCGATCCGCCTGCTGGAGGTGGGAGGATCTATGAGCGACCGGACCGAAGTCCTGGTTGAGGTGCGCGATCTCAAGAAGCACTTCCCGGCCCGCGCCGGACTCTTCAGAATGCCCCGGCGCTACCTCAAGGCTGTGGACGGCGTGAGTTTCGTCATCCGCAAGGGCGAGACCCTGGGCCTGGTGGGCGAAAGCGGCTGCGGCAAGACCACCCTGGGCAGGACCCTGCTCCGCCTCGTGGAGCCCACTTCAGGATCGGTCCGCTTTGAAGGCGTCGAGATCACGAGCCTTCCGCGGGCCGAACTGAGAAAAATGCGCCGGCAGATGCAGATGATCTTTCAGGATCCTTATTCGTCCCTCAACCCCAGGATGACCGCAGGGGCCATGATCGAGGAGGGTCTCATCGTTCACGGGCAGGGAAACCGGCGCGAAAGGAAGGAGCGGGTCGCGGAGCTTCTCCACCTCGTGGGTCTGTCGCCCAGGGACGCGGGCAAGTATCCCCATGAGTTCAGCGGCGGCCAGCGCCAGAGGGTGGGCATCGCCCGGGCCCTTGCTCTCGTTCCCAAGTGGATCGTGGCGGACGAGCCTGTGTCGGCCCTCGACGTTTCGATCCAGGCGCAGATCCTGAACCTGCTGGTGGAACTCCAGGAGTCCTTTGGCCTCACGTACCTTTTCATCTCCCACGATCTCAGGGTGGTCGAGCACGTGAGCGACCGGGTGGCCGTCATGTACCTGGGAAGAATCGTTGAGCTTGCCCGGAGCCAGGCGCTTTACGCGCGGCCCCGTCACCCCTACACGCAGATGCTTCTGGCCTCCCTGCCCCTTCCTGACCCGCGGCGGCGCGGCAGGCCTGCAGTGGCCGGCGATGTTCCGAGCGCCCTGTCGCCACCCGCGGGCTGCCCCTTCCATCCCCGCTGCCCCTCCTGCGCGCAAATCTGCAGGGAGGTCTCGCCGGAGATGGTTGAAGTGGAGCCTGAACATTTCGTGGCCTGCCATCTCCACGCAAGGGAGCCGCAAAGGCCGGGCTCGCCATGAACCCGGCCGTCAAAGTCAAAGCGCTTGTCTTTTCTTTCACTCCGGTTCACATCGCATAGGGACAACCGGCCCTTGGACCAGGACCACGCCCAAGTCCCGGGCCTTTAGGGCACATCGTGCCAGCCCAGGGGATGCCGAACGAGCAGCCCGGAGGAAGCTTCTTGATTTGCTCAGCCGTAAGCAGGCCTCTTGCCTTGAGACGGTATGCCTGCGCTTTTTCCTGCTTCTGCGCAGTCAGGCGGTTGAGTTCTTTCTGAGCCGCCTCGATCTTTTCCTGCTTTGCCTGGGGATCCCGGAAAAGGTCGCCGAGCTCCAGCCCCTTTTTCTGGATCTGGGCGTCCAGGTCGACCGTCTCCTTGAGGAAGTCGCTCCTCAGGGATTCCAACTGGGCCACCTGCTCGTCCGTGAGGTCGAGCCTCTGCCTAAGCCCCCGCATGTCTCCCTTGCACCAGCCGTGCGGGCCCGGGCCTCTGCCCGGTCCGCCCCATGCCGGGTCCGGGGGCGCGCTCTCCTCCTGAGGTTGGGCCCACAAGGCTGCCGCCATCAAAAGCGTCACGACTGCCAGAGCGCCGGCTGGCCAAAGGCGCCGTTTTGAACCGGCGCGGGTTCGATCCGAGTGTTTCCGTTCCATTTTGCATTCTCCTTTCGTTGGGGTTTACGGTGCTTGCTCATTCGCAGGCAGGGGCCCCTCGAAAACGCCACCCGGTCCTCGGCCTCTGCGACCCATGCCCGGCGGCCCCCGGCCCGGTCCCATGCCAGGGCACTGCATCCCCCGGCCGATCCAGTCGAGATACTGGGCCCGCTCCTTTGGATCCATGGACTCCGTCTCCTTGAGAATCCGGTCCACGACCATGGCCTGATGGGTCTTCTGAAGCTCTGCGACGCGGTCCAAGCAGGCTCGGATCTTCTCTCGATCCGGCGGATCCTCGCGCAGCGCCTCAAACAGGGATCGCCGGGCCTCACGGACCTCGCCCCAGACTTGCCTGAATTCTGGAAGCCAGGGCTCCCGGGCCTTGAGAATCTTCTTTCGAAGTGGAGGAGGCAGGGCCGCAAAAGGCTCGAGCGTTTCCACAAAGCGGGGCGGCTCGGGCTTCTCCCGAAGCCGGTCCGTCACAAGAACGGCTCCCAGAGACACGTTCAAGCCAATCGAGAACCCAAGGAAGATGCAAAGCGCGCGTTCTCTCATCCGTTGCCCCCTTGCCCGGCGGCCAGGGCTTCCCAGTAGCGTTGCTCGAGGGAATTCGGAGGAAGTTCAGAGAAGATTTCGAGATCAAAGGCCTGCGCAGAGGACTGGCTCTGTTCGTCCTGACCCGGCGCCTGGCGGAGGAGAAACGTGGCGACCAGCTGGCCAACGAGAATCCCCACCAGGAATACGCTTGCCGTGGCCCACCCGTAGGGAGTGAAAAGATGGGCCCGAAACGCCAAAAGGGGAGTCCGGACAAGGGAGTAGATGGATCGGGTTTTCTCCTTGCGGGCCCGGGCAGCCAGCACCAGGGTGGCCAGCCCGTGCTCGGGCGGCTCGATTCCTTCGTATGTTTCCAACAGACGGCCCACAGCGTCCATCTCCTCCAGGGCCTGCCTGCAACGGCCGCACCCGGCCAGGTGGCGTTCGACCTTGGCCTTTCGGGCAGAGTCGATCTCACCGTCCAAAAAGCTTTTCAGGCGTTTCTGGATTCTTCTGCACCCCATCCGGGAAATCCTCCCTCCAATCCTTTGAACACGAAGTCCCCCAAATTTCCTGCGGTCCCGATTCGGCGCGGCCCGGACTTTTGGCGGTTTCGTCTCATTGCTCCCCTCGGGCGAGATCCCCCAGTGAAGCTCTCAAGCGGTCCATGGCCCGCACGAGCAGGCTCTCCACGGCTCCCAGACTGCACTCCATGTGGTCGGCGATCTCCTGGTACGAAAACCCGTGGTATCGATGGAGAATCAAGGCGAGCCTCTGTCTCGGAGGCAGGCTCAGCACGGCCTGGCGCACTCGGGCGGCCCGCTGTCTTTCGGCCGAATCCGGTGGCGAGCTCCCGGAGGTGGTGGGAATCCCGGCGCAGTCCTGGCCCGCGGCCTCGGACAGGGCCGGATTCGGCTTTGCCATGACAACCGGCTCCCGGGCTCTCCGGCGGGTGTGGTTGAGGCAGTGGTTCACCGCCACGCGAAACAACCATGTGGAGAAGCGCGCCCTGGGTTTCCACCGGCCCGCGTTCAGGAAGACCTTGAGAAAAATTTCCTGAGCGAGATCCCGGCTTTCCTGGGCATCGCCGCAATACCGGTAGGCGAGGTTGAGGATCTGCCTCTCGTACCGGTCCACGAGCCTCCGGAACGCCTCCTCATCCCCCCGCGCAATCCCCTCCATCCATCGGACTTCGGGCTCGCTATCCTCGGCCGATCGATTCGGCACGCCCTCCTCCACAGAAAAGTCACAGGGAGCCGGTCGAGGCGGTACCGAGTCTCCCTATTTTGCCCGGGATCCCCCGCCCATGGCCGGCGCATCCTTTCGCGCGGTTTGCCCGCGCCCTGTGTAAAAACAATAACACTCAGGAGCCCTCAAATCCTGCGCCGGCCGTCGAGGCTATTTCCGGTCAGGCGGCGCAGCGAGGTCGCCGCAACCGGCACCTGTGCAAGGTAAGACCCGATCCCACGAGGCTGTGTTCCTGGGTTCACGTTCTCGGACGGTTGTGGATCCCGAGCCGGAACCGACCCACGATAAGATGGAAAAGGGTGTGAGGACAGAGGCCGCAGGGCCCGGCCTGCAAAGGGGAGCGAACACGCGGAGGGCCGCGCTTTGTCGTTGTCGCACACCCGAACAGGTCCCATAGAACGGAGCCGACAAAGCACGTCTTTCCAGCGGAAGGAAGGGGCTGTCCGGGCTCTCCCATGGGTCTAGAGTTTGCAAATCCCTCAAGAAGGCTCTCCGGCGATTCAAACTCATGATCAAAGCTATCCGTAATATGAAGGACTGACCCCTGGACCTAAGGCCTGCCGACGAGATCGACCTCAAGATGCAGGAAAGCCGGGCCCTGGTCACGGGTTGCTACCTGGCTCTCGGGCTCTTGGCTTTCTTCACCAGCACCCTGCCGGGCGAGCCCCTGCAGCTCCTGGCAGCACTGGCAGGCATGCCGGCTTCCGCGCTCGCGTCTGTCTGGCTGCTCCGCAAGAGCGGCCTTGCCCGTCGCAACTCCGCTCTCGTGACGGCCTCCGGCCTTGTTCTGGACGGCCTCGTGGCCACTTGGGTGATTTACTGGACCGGAGGTGTCGAAAGCCCTTGTCTGCCTTTCTATCTCACAGCGGTTCTTGCCGCCTCGTTCCGTTTTGGGCCCAAAGGGACCGCCGCGTCGAGCCTGCAGGCTGCGGCTGGCTGGGTCCTGGTGGCTTCGATCCATCCCGGCACCGCCGCGAGCCACGCGAGCTGGGGGCTTTTGACTCTTCGGATCGTGATTCCCTTTGCCGCTGCTGGGTTCGCCATCCGGGCCTTGCACCGTCAGCAGGACCGGTATCGAAAGGAGAGGGCCGTCAGGCGCGAGCTCGAGCGGGCCCACGAGGAACTCGCCAAGGCTTACAAGAACCTCGGCGAAGCGCAGGATCGCCTTCTCCATGCGGAAAAGCTGGCGACCATCGGCAGGCTGGTGGCCAACGTGGCCCACGAGATCAACAATCCGATCAGCTTCGTATACGGCAACCTCGTCCATCTGGAAAGCTATGTAAGGCGGCTGAAGGAACTTCTCTCCTTCGACGACGCCCTGCCCCTTTCGCCGCAAGACCGGTGCCGGCGGGAGGCTCTCAAGGAGTCGCTGGAATACGCTTACGTGACCGAGGATCTCGATCGAGCCATCGAAGGATCCCGAAAGGGTGCGGAGCGGATCCGGCGAATCGTCGAAGCCCTGCTGAAAGGAGCGAGGCCCGGCAGGAATACGATCCGCCGGGTCGATCTCGTGGAAATCGTGGAGACTGCTCTTCGCGAAATCGAGAACACGGCGGCCATCCGGCCCCGGATCGTGCGCGAATACGCCCTGGCCTCTGCTTCGATCGAGGGAGATCCAGACGAACTGAGCCAGCTCGTCGAGAATCTCCTCGACAACGCCGCCCACGCGTCCGGCCCGGCGGGCACAATCCGGGTCCGAATCTCCAGGGACCACACCCGGCCCGACGGCTCTACCCATTTGCTGGTCGAGGTGGAGGACGACGGCCCCGGCATCCCGCCGGAGAACCTGAGCCGGGTTTTTGAACCCTTTTTCACCACGAAGGAGGCCGGCAGGGGAACCGGCCTCGGTCTCTCCATCGCGTACAGCATCGCCAGGCGCCACGGCGGCCAGATCGAGCTGGTGAACAAAGTGTCGCAAGGGGCCGTGGCCCGCGTCTCCCTGCCCATGTCAGTTTTTCGGCCATGACAGAGCATGGCCCTCCATTAGGGACGCATCCTTCCCCCGCGGCCACGAGGGACCGTGGCCCTCCAACCAATTTGCGGCCATGACGGAGCATGGCCCTCCTTTTTTGGGGGACGTGCGGCGGGTGTGGACAAAATTTGCGGGGAGCCTATATACTTATAATCTTTTGTTGTTCCGCACTGGGCCAGTCGGGGACGGAACCATTTGAAAAACATCGACCTCCACATTCACACGACCGCTTCGGACGGCACGCTCAGCCCCTCGCAGGTGGTTGCAGAAGCCCGCCGGGCCGGACTGGCCGTGATCTCCATTACAGATCACGACACCACGGCCGGACTCGAAGAAGCCATCGAAGCCTCGCGAGAGGCCGGAATCGAATTCATCCCCGGCGTGGAGATCAGCGCGACTCACCCCATCGCCGAAGCGCACATTCTCGGCTATTGGGTGGATTTCAAGAGCCAGGCTTTGGCCCAGTTCCTCTCGAGTCCCCTGTCCACCCGCACAGCCCGCATCGCCGAAATGTGCAAGAAACTCGGCGAGCTCGGCATGCCGGTGGATCCTGACGAAGTCTTCAGAGAAGCGGCCGACGCCGAAGCCGTGGGGAGACCCCACGTCGCCAGAGTCATGCTCCGCAAGGGCTACGTCAAGAACATGGACGAAGCCTTCGATCGTTTCCTGGGGGAAGGCAAACCCGCCCATGTCAAGCGCTTCAAGAACACGACTGCCGACACCATCCGCATGATTCATGCATGCGGCGGGATTTCGGTCATTGCGCACCCTGGCCTCATCCGGGACCAGGCCCTGATCGACGCGCTCATCCAAGAAGGCGTCATGGGAATCGAGGTATACTGCCACGAGCACAAGAAAACCCAGGCCTCACGGTTCTCCCGGCTTGCCAGGGGGCGCGGCCTTCTGATTACGGGCGGGTCCGATTATCACGGAGCCATGCTGGATAAGCCCTTCCGCCTGGGAGACCTCCAGGTTCCTTACGAATGCTATGAGCGACTCCTGGAGGCCCGTCGGCGCCTCAAGACCGGGTCCTAGGCTCCCACCAGGGCCCGATAGGCCTTCTCGATCCGGTCCCAGTTCTCCTCCCGGTCCATGGCCCAGTAGCGTCCCATGATCGTGACCACTTCGCCGAGCCCGAGTTCCCTGGCCCTGTCCTCGACCTTCCCCACATAGATGGCCCCGCTCTCCGGCCTTTCCCCCCTTCTTCCCAAGAGCCCGTGGATAAACACCTCCCGGACCCCTTCCCGCCTGGCCATCTCCATGAGGGCCAGAAGGTAGTCCAAGGGCCCGTGGGAGCTGTAAAAAGAGACGATGCCCAGAAGGTGGAGGGCGCAACCCGCGTTCTTTGCCGGCTCCATGGCCCAGCGGAAGACGGGATTTTCGAAAAAAGAGCCCGTGCGGATCGCCTCGTCGATCCGGACCCGGTCCAATGGAACCACCCTGCCCGCGCCGATGTGAAGATGTCCGCATTCGGAGTTGCCCACGCTGCCCGCCGGCATGCCCACGGCCAGGCCGGCAGCCTCCAAGCAGGTCCACGGACAGGACCTCAGCAGGAAATCCATGAACGGGGTCGGGGTCTGGGCAATGAGATTTCCCTCGGTCCGATCCTGGTGCCCCCAGCCGTCCAAAATGAGCAACAGAACCCTCGGCCGGCCCTCTGCTCCGGCCCGGCCTCGTCTGGCCGCTCCGCCCGAAAGTGGTTCAGGATCTTTTTCGATCAGGCTCCGGCCAGTCATTTCCTGCGGCACAGGAAGCCCGAGCAGGTCGAGAACCGTCGGCGCCACGTCCACCAGGCTTCCGCCGGTCCTGAGCCGCAACGGTCTGCATCCTTCCGGCAGGACCAGGATGAAAGGAACCGGGCTGTCGCTGTGGCCTGTATCCACAGCCCCGTCCGGGTAGAAGCGCCTTTCGACCGTGCCGTGGTCGGCCGTAACCATCGTGATCCAACCGAGCTTGCGCGCCTCGTCGATGACCCGGCCGGCCTCGCAATCCACGGTCTGGATCGCCCGCCGAACCGGCTCGTCCTGCTCGGTGTGTCCCACGACGTCCACGTTTGCGAAATTGCCCAGGACGAAATCGTGCCGCCCCTTTCTCAACCCATCCAGGAGGGCATCGGCAACGGCGGCGGCGTTCATCTCGGGCAGTTCGTCGAAGTTGCGGACCGATTTGTCCGAAGGCACGACGACGCGCTCCTCGAGAGGAAACGGCTCGGTCCTCTTGCCGTTGAGGAAGAAGGAGACGTGAATCGCCTTCTCCGACTCCACCACGCGCAGTTGGCGGACGCCGTGGCTGCTCAGGACCTCGCCCAGGGTGTTCTCCACGCGGCCAATGGGAGGGAACGCGACCCGCACCGGCAGCCCCTTCTCGTACTCGATCATGGTCGCCATCCGGCCTGGAAGAGCGTCGGGCCGGCCAAAGTGCGGAAAAGCCGGGTCTGCCAGGGCCCGAGTGAGCTCGAACTCCCGCTCGCCCCGGATGTTGTAGAAAATCACGCTGTCGCCCCGGCGGATCCTGCCCCTGGGCGCTCCGGTCGGGCCTACGGCCACCATGGGCTCCATAAGTTCGTCCTCTTCCCCCCTGGCGTAAGCCTGCCGAACCGCGTCGGAAAAGCGGGTTCCAGGTTGGACTTCTCGAAACGCTCTTCGGTCTCCCATGGGTGGGTACTCCTTTCCGGGGACTCCGGGCTCAACCGAATCTTTTCGGTATGTCGAAAAGCAAGAGTGTCAGGCGATGCGACGATGGAGCGCTTCCGGTCACCCCGCGCCCTGAACCTTTTTTGCATCGTTGCCAAGCCGCTCGAGTCCCTCCCTGGCAGCCCGGTTCGACGGATCGGATTCGAGGGCCTTGCGATAGGCCCTGCGCGCCTCGTCGGGCGAGCCGAGCTTTTCCCAGCAGAGTCCTTTGCGGGCGTAAACCTCGCCCAGCCAGTAGGGATGGGTCCTAAAGTGAATCTCCGCCTTTTCGAGAAAGACCAGAGCCTGGCGGGGATCGCCCTGGCGGATCCTCACATCGGCCAGGTAGAGGTAACTGAAGGGGTTTGCCGGGTCCAGACTCAGAGCTCTTTCCAGAAGGTCCTCTGCCGCGGTCACGTCCCCCTGCTGCAGGGCGGCGCGGCCCTCGGCGGCGGATCGAAAGGACGCGACCCGTTGCGGCGGCGCTTCGGGCGGCGGACGGCTCACGTCAAAGGTGCCGCGGTCCGCCAGGGCGAGCCGTTCCGCTTCCTCTTGACCGGCCATCCGCTTGGAGGGGCCGGCTCCGCAGCCCGCCGAGCCGAGAAGGGCCGTTCCCGCTGCCAGCAGCATGAGGGAAAACAGAGCCGGAAACGTGCCGCGCCGTATGGCCATGGATCAGATCACGCCTGGGGGAAGGGAACCGTGTGGGCCCCGCTTCGGCCTGCTCAAGAAGGAGGGGGCTCCAGGGAGGCCGCGATGGCCTCGGCGATATTGTCCACGAGGACAAATTCCATTTCCCCTCGAACCGAAGGCGGCAGGTCCTCGAGGTCCTTTGCGTTGAGTTTGGGCAGAATCACCTTCCGGATCCCGGCCCTGCGAGCGGCAAGCACTTTTTCCTTGATCCCGCCTACCGGGAGCACCTTGCCCCGCAGGGTGATCTCGCCGGTCATGGCCACATCCGAGCGGACCTTTCGATCGGTCAGAAGGCTCGCCAGAGCCACGACCATGGTGACCCCTGCGGAAGGGCCGTCTTTGCGGATCGCTCCGGCCGGAACGTGCAGATGCACGTCCGTGCCCTCGAAGAACTTTTTGGGAATTCCCAAATCCGAGGCTTTGGAGCGCACATAGCTCATGGCGGCCTGGGCGCTCTCCTTCATCACGTCGCCGAGCTGTCCGGTTAGGATGAGATCCTTCTTGCCCTCCATCCGGGTAGCCTCGACAAAGAGAATGTCGCCTCCGGTGGGCGTCCAAGCCAGACCGGTGGCAATGCCGGGAGCCGTAATCCGCTCGGCGACCTCCGAGAAGAACCTCTGGGGACCGAGATATTCCTTTAGGTCGTCCGGCCCCACCCGGGTCGGTTCGGTCCTGCCCTCAGCGACCCTTCTCGCAACGCCCCTGCAAACCGAGGCGATCTCCCGCTCCAGGTTTCGCACGCCCGCCTCGCGGGTGTAGTCCCGGATGATCCGCAGCAGGCCTTGGTCCGTCACGTCCAACAGCTCCGCCGAAAGGCCGTTCTCCTTGAGCTGCTTGGGCAGGAGATAGTTCCGGGCGATGAGCATCTTCTCTTCGTCCGTGTACCCGGGCAGTTCCAACACCTCCATCCGGTCCCGCAGAGCGGGCGGAATGGTGTCGAGCACGTTGGCCGTCGTGATGAAAAACACCCGGGAAAGATCGACCGGAACCTCCAAGTAATGATCGGAGAAGCTGAAGTTCTGCTCCGGGTCCAGGACCTCCAGCAAAGCCGAAGACGGGTCTCCGCGGAAGTCGGAGCCCACCTTGTCGATCTCGTCCAACATGAAGACCGGGTTGTTCGTGCCGACCTTGCGCAGGCCCTGGACGATCCGGCCGGGCAGAGCGCCCACATAGGTTCTGCGGTGGCCCCGGATTTCGGCCTCGTCTCGCACGCCGCCCAGGGAGATCCGGTGAAACTTCCGGCCCATGGCCCTGGCGATCGATCTGCCCAGAGACGTCTTGCCCACACCCGGCGGGCCGACGAAGCAGAGGATCGGCCCTTTCATGTCCTCCTTGAGCTTGCGCACCGCCAGGTACTCCAGGATCCGCTTCTTGACCTTTTCCAGGTCGTAATGATCCGCGTCCAGAACAGCCGCGGCTTCCTGGATATCGAGCCGGTCCTCAGTGGCCTTGGACCAGGGCATCTCGATCAGCCAGTCCAGGTACGTGCGGGAGACAGAATATTCGGGGGCGGCCGGGTTCATCATGCTCAACCGGTCCACCTCTTTCTGGGCGACCTTTTCCACCTCGGGCGGCATCTTGGCTTCGGCGATCTTGGAACGAAGCGTCTCGATCTCAACGCTTTTCTCGTCCTTCTGGCCGAGTTCCTCCTGGATCTTCTTGAGCTGCTTCTGAAGGATGTACTTCCTCTGTTCCTCGCTGGTCTCGCTTTCGATCTCTTCCTGAATCTTCTTGTTGATCTCGCCCCTCTGGATTTCGCGGTTGACGAAAACCATCACCTTGCGGATCCGCTCCCGCAGGTTGAGTTCCTCCAGGAGGCTTTGATGTTCCTCGAGGTTCAGAGGCAGGTTTGCGCCCACCAAGTCCGCAAGCCTCCCGGGCTCCTGAATACTCATGGCGGTCATGAGAAGCTGGGGCGGGAAATTCGGAATCAGCTCCGCCAGGCGCTGAAACATCTGCTTGAGGCTGTTCTGGAAAGCCTCCATCTCAGGATCCTGGGACGCCTCTTCCTCAAGCCGGGTGACCCGGGCGACGATGTAGGGCTCGGTCCTGAGAAAGGTCTCAATCCGGATCCGGGCCACTCCCTGAACGAGGAAGCTCATGCCGCCCGTGGGCAGCTTCATCATCTTGAGCACCTTGGCGGCCGTGCCGACGCGGTAAAGACTGTCCGGCGTAGGCTCCTCCTCCGGTTTCTGGCGGCTGGCCGCCACGCCGATCAGCCGGTCGGCCACCACGGCCTCGTCCACGAGCTTGACGTAGTTTTCCTGTGCCACCATGAGGGGCACAACGATCCGGGGATAGAGAACCACGCCGGACAAGGGCAGGATGGAGAGTTCGTCCGGCACCTGGATCTCGTCTTTTTCCTCCCGCGGGCCCGGCGCCCGGAACAGGTCGCCCTGCAGCTCCATGTTCCCCCCCTCTTCTTTTCAGCTTTCCTCGTACACCACGACGATCCGCTTCAACTCGTCCGCCCTCTTCTTGGGAAGGGTGATTTCGAGGAACCCGTTCCGGAACTCGGCCTGGATCTCCTCGACCTTCAAGTCCTTGGGGATCCGGAAGAGTTTTTCAAAAGGCCCGTAAGAGATTTCCATCCGGTGGAAGCACTTGGCTTCGGGCAAGGCCTTGCGGTTGCGCGTTCCGGAGATCTGGAGAATGTCCTCATGGCACACCACCCGGACATCCTCTTTTTCCACGCCGGCCAGCTCCATGAGAATCACCACGTGATTCTCGGTCTCCACGATGTCGGTGTTCGGGGTCCACGTGCTCCTGCCGACAAAGCGCTGCTCGCCGAAAGGGTCGTAGCAGCATTCCCTGCTCTGCCCGCTCCAGAGTTGCATTTGGATGATTCTCGGGACCAGTTCCATGGCCTGTCCTCCACGAGTGTATTGCTTTCTTATACCCCACCCGGACCCGGCGAGTCCAGCGCGGAGGCCGCAGAGAAGAGGCGTCCTGTAAAGGGCGCCTTCACCGGAACAGGTCCAACAGCCTGTGGAAGATTCCCTTTCCTCTGCCGGGGCGGACCCCGCCAGGTTCGGCAAGTTCGGAGCCTGGGTGAATGGGGCAGACCTGGACAGGAGCTGTGCCTTCCAGGTACGCCTCGTCGATCGTGTCCGGGCAGTTCTCCGTGGCAAGCAGTCCGTTCAGGCGGTCTACCTTCCGGAACTCCACGCCCGGCGGGACGGCGAAGTCCTCCCCTGCCGCGCCCGCCAGCGCGGCCTTCATGAACTCCGTCCAGATCGGCAGCGCCGCTTCGGCCCCGGAAAGGCCCAGGCTGCGCGGTTTGTCGAAGCCCACCCAGACCACGCTCGCGAGCCGAGGCGTATACCCGGCGAACCACGCATCGTTGAAGTCGTTCGTGGTGCCGGTCTTTCCGGCCGCCGGGAACGAAAGCTCGTCCGCAGCGGACCGGGCCGTGCCGCGATGGATGACGCCCTTGAGCAGGTTCGTGAGGAGGAAACAGGCCTGGGGGGAAGCGACCCGCCGGATCTCGATCGGGTTCCGCTCGATCGTCTTGCCGTCCTTGTCCAGGATCTTGCGGACAGCCATGGGCGTGGACCGCACCCCATGGTTGGCGAAGGCGGCGTAAACCGAAACCATCTCGAGAGGCGAGGCCTCGAACACGCCCAGAGCGATTGACGGAACAGGAGCACGGGGCATCTGGAGCCCCAGCTGAACCGCTGTCCCGAGAATGTTTTCGAGTCCGATCTGCTGGCTCAGCCACACGGTGGCGCAGTTCATGGACTGCTCCAGAGCAGCCCGGAGCGTTACGCTCCCATGGTATTGCTCGTTGAAGTTCCGGGGGCTCCACTTCTTTCCGTCGTAGCGGATTTCGAGAGGCTCGTCCGGAAGGATGCTCGACGGCGTGAACCGAGGCATCTGACCTTGCGCGCCGTCGAGGGCCGCCAGGTACACCACCGGCTTGAAAAGGCTCCCGGTCTGGCGGCGGGCAAGCACAGCCCGGTTGAACGCGCTTTTGCCGTAATCCCTTCCGCCCACGAGGGCCCGAATCGCGCCCGTGTGAGGCTCAAGGGCGACCAGAGCGCCTTGAAGCACGTCCTCGGGCCGTCCGGAGCCGCTCCGAAGCTTCGCCGGATACCGGTCCTCCAGCCTTTTCAGTCCCTGCTGCAAACACCGGGTGGCGGCTCTTTGAAGTTCCACGTCCAGGGTCGTGAAAATCCTCAAGCCCTCGGATGTCAGCATGTCGACCGAGTAGTCCTTCTCGAGTTCCTGGACCAGATAGGACACGAAGTACGGAGCCTCGTTGCTCTGGGGATAGTACGAACGAACCTCGACCGGTTTGGCTACGACTTGCCGGTACTGCTCTTCCGTGATCATGCCGAGCTCGCGCATCCGCTCGAGGACCCTGTCTCTGCGCACGCGGGTTCTTTCTTCCCGCCGGTGAGGCGAGTAAACGCCCGGAGCCCGGATGAGCGCGGCCAGCAGGGCGGCTTCCTCCAGACCGCAGGCGCTGACGGGCTTGCCGAAGTAGAACTGGGCCGCCTCGCCCACGCCGTAAATGCCCTGCGTGCCCCGCTGGCCGAAGTAGACCTCGTTCAAGTACGCTTCGAGGATCTCGTCCTTGGAATACCGTGCCTCCAGAAGCACGGCCATGGCGGCTTCACGCACTTTTCTCGACCAGGTCCTCTCGTTCGTCAGGAAAAGGTTCTTGACGAGCTGCTGCGTGAGGGTGCTGCCCCCTTCAACCACCCTTCCGGCCCTGAAATTGGCCCAAGCGGCCCGAAAGACCGCAATCGGATCCAAGCCGAAATGCCGATAGAACCTTTGGTCCTCTATCGCGATCACGGCCTGCCGGAGCGTCTCGGGGACCTCGTCGATCTTGACGATTCGCCGCTCCTCCCAGACCTGCTCGAAAAGGCCGGTGACAAGTTCGGGTTCAAGCTCGACCGAGTCAAGTTCGCCAGCCGGACTAGAAAGCCTCTCGATCCTGCGGACTTGGCCGTCCGCCACCTCCAGCCTGACCGGAAACCCCTCGAATAGCCCTTGCGGATAGAGGAAGTCGTGCAGGTAGATCTCCAACACATTCTTGCCGGCGCGGTACTCGCCTTTTCGAAGGGTCTTGCCCGCGGCCGGCTGGTACCCGAGCCTGGCGAGCCTTTCCATCAGGTTGGCCCCTTCGAGGGAAAGGCCTGGATAGAGAGGAAACACGTCGGAGTAGATTTTCGACGGCAGTCGCCACTTCCGGCCTTCGAGACGCTCGACGATCTGCCGATCCAGCCGAAAGGCAGCCACTGCGGCCCACGAGCATCCTGCGGCGAGCAGCGCAAGCAGGCCCCAACGGAACAATCGGGACGTCCCCGGAAAGGATCGCTTCGCCGTGCCTCCGGCCCTATTGTCTCCCTTGTTGCGTCCGGAGGAAGATGACTCGGAGGACTTCCGGGCAGAACGGGTTTGCCGGCCGGTGTTCCTGCGCCTGAAAAGACGCGAAGTCCAACGGGATCGTGTTCGGGGATGGGTCTTCCGACGTCCGCTGCCTTTCAACGGGACCGGGCCTTGTTGTTCTGTCCGTCTCCGGCTTTGAGCAGCTTGAGCTTGTCCTGGGCCAGCTTAACCTGGGGCGACTGCGGGTAATCCCGGATGAGCTTTTCCAGAGCGGCCTGGGCTCCCTTCTTCTCCCCGAGCTGCGCCAGGGAAAAGCCGATCTTCAGGAGGGCGTCTGGAGCCTTCGGACCTTTCGGGCTCTTTTCGAGGAGTTTTTGGTAAACGACGATGGCTCTTTCGTAATCGCCGGTCTGATAGTAGGTTTCCCCGATCCAGAATCTCGCGTTGTCCGTGAGATTCGACTTGGGGTAACGCTCCAGGAACTGCTCGAAGGCGGCCCGGGCCGCCTCGTACTTCTTTGCTCGATACAGGTTGTAGGCGAGGTTGTAAGATTCTTCGGCCGTGAGAGGCTTGGGTGGGGGCGGAGGCTCGGGCGGGGCGAGTGCAGCAAGGCCGCTCTGCTCGGGCGGAACCAGGGGCTGAGATTCCATCTGTGCGCTCTGGGGAACCCCGGTCGCGCTTTCCGGCGAAAGGGCGGCACCCTCGGGAACGGCTCCCTCGGACCCCTGAGGCGGAAGCGGGGCCGGAGCAGCTTCGGGAGCAGGCTGCACCGGAGGAGCCGCTTCAGGGGGAACGGCCTGGTACGGCGCGGGTTGAGCGGGTGGCAGCGGTCCCTGGGGCGCAGGGGCGACAGGCATTGCGGGCACGACAGGCGCCGCACCCCTCTTGGAGGCCTCCCCTTTCTTTTTCATTCCGAAAAACTCTTCGATCCTGGCCACCCGGGATTCCATGTCCTGCAGGCGGGTCAGGACCTGGCTCATCTGCATGGCCAAAGACTGCTCCATGGCCTGTCGTTCTTTTATTTCAGAACTTCTCTGGTAAGAAAAAGAGGACACCTCGCCCCGAAGCTGCTGCATCTCGGAACGCAAATCGAGAAGATCGGCCTTGATGTCGGCCTGATCCGTCCGGATGCTTCCGCGCGAAGCCATCAACTCTTCGCGGGCTTTAGCGAGTCCTGTCTCGAGCTGCGCGACCTTGAGCTCCAGGGTACTGACTTTCTCCTGCTCGGCAAGAAACTGGCCCTTGGTCACGCATCCGACCATCAGGAGAGAAACAAGGACGAAAGCAGCACTTACGCTGCGAGGCGCCATGGCAGGCCTCTGGCGGAAAGGAGGGAATAGAGAGGGACCCGCACCCGCAGGGGGCCCTCCGGGGCCCCCTGTTTGCCGGGTCCTGACCGCGGGCGTGCGGTTCTACATACCCTGGATCACGGTATGGGCCCTGCGGTTCTTCGCCCAGGCCTCTTCGTTGTGTCCGGGATCAACCGGCCGCTCTTCGCCGTAGCTGATCGTGCTGATCGAATCCGCGGACATGCCGAGGCTCACGTAGTACGCTTTGGCCGCGTCGGCCCTGCGCTGACCCAGAGCAAGGTTGTACTCGACCGTTCCGCGCTCGTCGCAGTGACCTTCCACCAGGATCTGCACCTTCTCGCCGAGGCCGGAGAGCACCTGATAGTTATGTTTGAGAGCCTCGCGGGCATCGGGGCGGATGTTGTACTTGTCAAAATCAAAGTACGCATCCTTCAGGGCGCTCTGCGCTTCCTCGAGAGCCGAAGGGCCTTTCACGGCAGGCTCGGCAGCCTCTGGCATCGGGGCAGGCTTGGGCGCCTCGTAGGCCGGCTGGGTCACCTCTTGCTCAGGCACGGCCGCCTTCTTGGCGCAGGAGACAACCCCTGTGCACAAGAGTGCCACACAGACCAAACTCAGCAACGCCAGCATCCCTTTCCTTTCTGACATCTCCCTCCTCCTTCGCCCTTTCCAAGGGCTACCATGAGTGAACACCCACTTCCTGCCCCCTGGCAGGAAGCATTTCCCACGACTCGAGACCTGTCGAATTGAGTTAGTCTAGCACATGATTTTTGAAATCACAAGCATCCTGTAAACACGTTTTTTCCACCCTCGGCCTCTCTCATTCCGCGGGCCGAGGAGACCACGCCGGGTCTGAGTCATCCTTGCTCTCCCAAGTGATCCGGCGTCTTCCAGACCCGTCGATTCGAACGAGATAGATGTCCTGGTTGCCCGCCTGGTTGGAACTGAAAGCGAGAAGCCTTCCGTTCGGCGACCAGCTCGGGCTCATGGCATCTCCGGGACCATAGGTGACCTGCGTCCGGTCCGTGCCATCGGGCCGTATGCGAAAGATCTGAAACTCTCCGTCCACCCGGCTGGAAAAAGCGATCCAGTCGCCCCGGGGAGACCAATCCGGATCCCCATTGTAGTTCCCCTCAAAAGTCAGTCTCCGAGCCTGCCGGGTGGCGACATCCAGAATGTACAAATCCGGGTGCCCAGCCCGGTCAGAGACAAAGACCATCTGGTTGCCGTCCGGGGACCATGAAGGAGAAACGTCCAGGCCCCAGTCGTTCGTAAGCCTCTCCGAAGCCCCTCCGCCTCCCCAAGGCGTTCGGAACAATTCAGAGTTCCCCTCCACAGAGGCCGAAAAAGCGATCCACTTTCCGTCCGGCGACCAGGCCGCTCCGGAGCAAAGGCGGTAAAAGGAGCCGCAGACCCTCCGAAGCTCGGACCCTCCTGCCAGGTCCAGCACGTAAACAGAAGGGTGGGACTTGAAAAAGGAGGTGAAAGCCAGACGCCGCCCGTCCGGCGACCAGCAGGGGGAAACGCAAATGGACTTCAGGCTCGAAACCCGCCTGGCCCCGTACCCGTCAAAGTCCATCACGTAAAGTTCCTTTGCCCCGGTCGCCCTTGACACGTAGGCGATGCGCGTGTCGAAGACGCCCGGAATGCCTGTAAGCTCCTTCTCGATCTCGTTGGCGAACCTGTGCGCCACGGCCCGAAAGGCCGAAATCGCCGCGCGGTATTTTTTCCAGGTCAACAGCTTGCTCGTGAGCACGTCCAGAAGCTGGGCTTCAAAGACCACCTGATCCCCCTCGCAACGGGTCCGGTAGAGAACGAGAGATTCGGCGCCGATCAGAGCCCAGGCCCGGAAATCCACGCCCTCCGGATGAAACTTCAAGTCCTTCGACTCGAGAAGGTAAGACTCCGGAGGCAGAATCTGAAAGTAACCCGAAATGTCGAGATCCTGGAGAAGCACCTTGGCGATCTTGCCCGAAAGAGCCGGATCTCGGCAGGAGCCTCCCTCGGTTTCGGGATCCACTTCCGCCACCGCCATGGGCAGACTGCGAAACCCCGGTGAACCGATATCGATGTAGGTCTTCCCTTCCAGAGGGGCCGGCAGAGAAGCCGCAACCAGAAACGCCAGAACGACCATGAGGCACGCGCGCTTTTTCATTTCCACCCTGCTCTCACCACGGCGATTGCGCAACCGGCGAAGAATGAAACCGCAAACCCAGCTCGAAATTCTCCTTGGTCAGGCCCACCGGAGGCGGCGGGAAGGGGTCGGACTTGAAAATCGCCCTCATGACCGACTGGTCGAAGTAGGGGTTTCCGGAAGGTTGCTCGATGTAACTTGTCTGGACCCTGCCGTCCGGCAGGAGCACCAGGGATACGACTGTCATGAGAGATTCCCGCCTGGGATCGAAGTTCTGGGGAGGATTCCAGTTCTGGCGCACCCTCCGCTCCACTTCGTCGTAGTAGGCGTTGAAGGCCAGCTCGGCCTGCCTGTCCTCCCATCCCGAACCTCTGGAAGATTTTGCCCCGGCGCCCACCGCTCCGCCGCGGGACGCCACCTTCTTCTGGATCTTGGAAAGAATCTCGTCCAAGGTTTCTTCCGGAGGCGTCTGCTTTTCGGCCGAAGCGTTCTGGTCTGGGCTTTTCTCCTTTGCCGCGGTCTTGACAGGCTCTGGAGGCGGAGCCTTCTGCCTCTCCTTGTCCAGAGCCGGAGCGGTCTTGGCCGGCTCCTCTTTGGCCTTCTTTTCCGGAACCTGAACCTCGGGTTTTTTCGGTTCGGGCTTCGGCTCGGGCTTTTTCGGCTCGGGCTTCTCTACCGGAGGCGAAGGCTGCGCCCGTTCGGCTTTTTCCTGGGCCCCTCCCTTGTTTTTGCCCTCGATTTCCTCCATCCCCACGAGGCGCACCGAATACTGGGGCCGGTAGATCGTCTTGGGCCCGCCCCAGCCGGACAGAGAAGCGGCTCCCCAGAAGATCAGCAAGTGCAGGAGCGCGGACACCCCTATGCACTTGCGAAGATCCCATTTCATGAATGGCCCCATTTCCTTCCGTCGCTCCGGCGGCCAAGCGACGCCTCCTCCGCTGGTCAAGGGCAAGGATCCGGACGCTCACGAGGCTGCTACTCGGGCGACTCTGTAATCAGGCCCATCCGGTCGATTCCGGACTCCCGAACCACGGACATCACCTTCACGACGAACCCGTAAGGGACGCTCTGGTCCGCGTTGAGAAAGATTTCTTTTTCCTTTTTTCCTTGATAGATCGCCTTGAGTTTCGGGCCTAGATCCTTGAGGGCGACCTTGTAACGGTCCACGAAAATCGTGCGGTCTTTCTGGATGCTTAAGACCACCTGCTCCTGAGGGATCTCCAGGGCCTGGCGGCTCGGCTCCGGAAGATCGACCTGCACGCCGTATTGGAGCAAAGGCGCAGTCACCATAAAAATCACCAGCAAGACCAGCATGACGTCCACAAAAGGCGTCACGTTGATCTCGCTCAGCGGCCTGCCCCTGTCCGGAGCGGTCTGCATTGCCATTCTTTTGTAACCCCCTCCCCAGCTCCCGAGCAAGGGCCCGGCCCAGGACCGGTCAGGCTCCCTTGCACAAGTGCCGTTCGATGATATTGACCAGGTCGGCGGAAAAATTCTCCATGTCGGCCGTCAGAACCCGGATCCTAGACAAAAAGAAGTTGTAGGCGACCACAGCCGGAATGGCCGCGAACAGACCGACCGCGGTGGCGATCAGAGCTTCCGCGATGCCAGGGGCAACGGTAGCCAGGTTGGCCGAGCCCGTCACGCCGATGTTTCGGAACGCCGTCATGATTCCCCAAACCGTTCCGAAAAGCCCGATGAACGGAGCCGTGGAACCGGTAGAGGCGAGAAAGGTCAGATATCGCTCGAGCTCCGTCACGGCCCGAGTCTGGGCCATCCGCATGGCCCGGCTGACGTTCTCGATGCCTCCGGGCTTTGTGGCGACGATCGCATCGCCGCCTGGGGAGCGGAACGATCCGCCACCAGAGGCGGACAAAAGCCTGGAAAGTTCCTTGTAGCCCTCTTCGAAGACCTCAAGCAAAGGGCTGCTTGGCACACTCCGGCACGCATGGTAAAGCTCAGAGAGACTGGAAGCTCTTGTGAAAAGCGTGAGAAATTGCTGGGAAGCCTTATCGGCCCTTCGCAGAACCAGGGACTTGTACAAGATGATGCCCCAACAGGTCACCGAAAGAACGATAAGAAGCAGCAAAACGAGCTTGACCGTGGGCCCGGCCTGGACCAGGGTCTCCAGGAGCAGGCTGGTACTGCGAAACGCCGGTGCGGATCCCTCCTGAACCGTTTGCGCCTGGGCAGCCAATGCCGGAAACGCGGGTCCTGCGCCGATGGCAAGTGTGGACATGTCTTAAGGCCTCCCTCTCGGGCCCCTCCCGAAGAAGAGCCAAAACGTTTGACAAACGGGCAGTTTGTTTGTTCCCGCTAAAGTTACTGTTTCCTCTGCGGGTTCCTCGGGGTTCATGGGAGCGGATAAGGCGGCTTGGGAGCTTCGTTCCCTCGTGCAAGGGCCCGTCTCCCCGTGCGCGAAGCGGCACCCTGGACTTGCGGGACGATTTCGGCTATCTTTCTTGGTTTATTTGGCCCCCGGAATGGGCTATAATCCAAGGTGCCCCGGCGATCCTGACCGCAACTGGGCGCTGATTCCTCGCTTTTTCCCAAACAAACGGCAGAAACACGCCATGTTCGACCAACTGTCTGAAAAACTTGCCCTGATCTTCAAGAAAGTCAAGGGGCACGGAAAACTCAGCGAGCGAAACATCCAGGAAGCTCTGCGGGAAGTAAGGATAGCGCTTCTGGAAGCGGATGTAAACTACAAAGTGGTAAAAGAATTCACAGAAGCCGTCAAAGCCAGGAGCCTGGGCGCAGAAGTCCTGCAGAGTCTCACTCCCGGCCAGCAGTTCATCAAGATCGTGCATCAGGAGCTCATACGGACCATGGGGTCTGAAAGCGCCGATCTCAGGCTGGCCGGCAGGAAGCCCGCCTCCATCGTGCTGGTTGGCCTCCACGGGTGCGGCAAGACAACCACCGCGGCCAAGCTGGCCCTTTGGCTCCGCGGCAAGAACCGCCTGCCCTATCTCGTGCCCGCGGACGTGTACAGGCCGGCCGCCATCGAACAGCTCGTCAGCCTGGGCCGGCAGATCGGCGTACCTGTCCATCCTTCCCGCCAGGACCAGGACCCCGTGGAGATCTGTCTTGAGGCCCGCAAGGACTGCCTGGCCCAGGGCCGGGACACCCTGATCGTGGATACCGCAGGCCGGCTTCACATCGACGACGACCTGATGAACGAGCTACAGAGAATCCGCAAGGCCCTCGAGCCCGAAGAAGTCCTTCTCGTGGCCGACGCCATGACCGGGCAGGAGGCGGTGAACATCGCCTCCCGCTTCAACGAGCTTCTCGACTTGGACGGCGTGATCCTGACCAAAACGGACGGCGATGCCCGGGGAGGCGCGGCCCTGTCCATCAAGGCGGTCACGGGCAAGCCCATCAAGTTCGCGGGCACCGGCGAAAAACCAGACGCCTTGGAGCGCTTCCACCCGGACCGGATGGCCTCCAGGATCCTCGGCATGGGAGACGTCCTTTCCCTCATCGAGAAAGCCGAGGCGGCCTTCGATGAAAAGAAAGCCCTCGAACTCGAGGAAAAGCTCCGCAAGGACGCGTTCACCTTGGAGGATTTCCGCGAGCAGATGCGAGAGATCCGAAAGATGGGATCCTTGGATCAGATTCTCTCCATGATCCCGGGCTTCCAGAAGATCAAGAAAATTCCCGGCATGCAGCCCAACGAGAAGGAACTGGTCAAAATCGAGGCGATCATTGATTCCATGACGCCTCTCGAGCGGCGGGACCACACCATCCTCAACGGCAGCCGCAGAAAACGAATCGCCAAGGGAAGCGGAACATCGGTTCAGGACGTGAATCGGCTGATCAAACAGTATGTGCAGGCCCGCACCATGATGAAGCGGATTCAGAAAATGGGACCGCGCGGCCTGGGCAGACTCTTCGGCTGACCGCACGCAGCGGAGCCCACAAGGAGGAACATCCACATGGCCGTCAAGATCCGGTTGCAGAGGCGCGGGGCCCACAAGAAGCCCTTCTATCACATCGTGGTGGCTGACAGCCGCGCCCCGCGAGACGGAAGGTTCATCGAAAAGATCGGGACTTACAACCCCCTGAAAACGCCGGCCGAGATCCGCTTGGAACGGGACCGGTACGAAGAATGGATTCGCAAGGGCGCCCAGCCCACGACCTCGGTCGCCAAACTCGTGCGACACGCCTCTGCCGCCGCGTCGGACGCGCCGGCGGAGTGAGGAGCCCGCTTGTTTCGGCCTGCTCTGGAGCCGGGTGGCGACATCGGAGCGGCTGAACAGGAGATCGACTGCATCTGCGGGTGGAAGCCCCGTCGACTGCGGACCGTTGGAGTGGCAGCTCAAAATCCAGTTCCACGGGAAGAGGAGTGAACGCCCATGGCAACACCAGGATCGCAGGACAATATCAAAGACCTTATCGAGTATATCGCCAGGGCGCTGGTCGATCATCCGGATCAGGTGAAGGTAAGCGAAGTCGAGGGGGAAAAGACGTCCGTCATCGAACTCACCGTGGCCAAGGAGGACCTCGGGAAGGTGATCGGCAAGCAGGGCCGGACAGCCCGGGCAATCCGAACGATCCTGAGCGCCGCATCCACGAAGCTCAGGAAGCGATCCGTCCTGGAGATCATCGAGTGACGCTCGGCCTGCCGAGGACGCAACCCGGCCGGTCCGTTCGCGATGAACGAACCCTCGAGCGACAAGAAGCCATCCGGAGGGGACAGCAAGATCCTCATTGGGAGAGTGCTCAAGCCCAAGGGGATCCGGGGCAGCGTGAAGGTGCTGAGCTATGCGCAGTCCCCGGAGACCTACGAGCGGGCACGGGTTGTTTACATCCGCTCCGAAGGCTCCTGGCAGCCTCTCGCGACGGAAAAAGTCGAGAAAGGCCGACCCGGCCGGACCCAAACGGTCGTGGTCGCGTTCCGGGGCCGCAATCGGATCGAGGACGTCCTGGATCTCGTCGGAGCGGATTTGTACGTGGACAAGGCCGATCTGCCGCCCCTCGAAGAGGGCGAGTATTACTGGCACGACCTGATCGGAATGAGCGTTCAGACCGAGGAAGGGGAGGATCTCGGCACGATCCGAGGGATCTTCAACACGGGCAGCAACGACGTGTACGTTGTGCGCAAGGGCGGCCGGGAAATCCTCCTGCCCGCCTTACGGGACGTGATCCGCGAAATCGATGTCCCAGGCCGCAGGATGACCGTGCGCTTGTTGGAAGAGATTTAGGACCCCCATGATTTACGACATTCTGACCCTGTTCCCCGAGATGTTTGACTCGTTCCTGGATGCGAGCATCCTGGGAAAGGCCATTGCCCAGGGGACCCTCCAGGTCCGGCGCCACAACATCCGGGACTTCGCCACGGGCAGGCACCGGGTCACGGATGATGCGCCATACGGCGGCGGGTGCGGCATGGTGATGAAGCCCGAGCCCCTGGTCAGGGCCATCGAGTCGGTTCGGGCCCTGGAGGGTCCCCCGGGGTTCGTGGTTCTGCTCACGCCGCAGGGGCGGAGGTTCTGTCAGAAGATCGCGGCCGATCTGGCAAGAAAGGAAAGGCTCATCCTGGTTTGCGGCCGGTATGAAGGCGTGGACGAGCGGGTTAGGGAGCTGGCCGTGGACGAAGAGATTTCGATCGGAGATTACGTTCTCTCCGGAGGCGAGGCAGCGGCTCTTGTGGTGCTGGACGCCACGGCGCGGCTGGTACCGGGCGTGCTCGGCGACGAGCAATCCGTGCGGGAGGAATCCTTTTCCGGGGGACTTCTCGAATACCCTCAGTACACGAGACCCCGTCAGTTCATGGGACTGGGCGTTCCGGCGGTTCTTCTGTCCGGCGACCACCGCAAGATCGCCCTGTGGCGGCGCCGCAAGTCCCTCGAGAGGACCCTGCGTCGGCGGCCCGATCTGCTCTCAGAAGCCTCCCTGACAGAGGAGGACCGGAAATGCCTCCGAGAAATCGCCGAGCGCTTCGAAAAAGAGCAGGGTTTCCCAGGGCCGCAGGAACGGCCGGCGCAACTCCGGCCCGGCAGGGATGGCGGGGGCGGGCCGGAGGCGCCCTGTTCGTGACTCGAGAAGAAAAAACCGATGGAAGACAGGTCCGAACTCCATGAGGCCCGAAGCGTCCGCAGGGCTGCTGTACGTGGCGTTGATCCACTTTCCGGTCTACGACAAGAACCGGAAGGTCGTGAGGACTTCTCTGACGCCCATCGATCTGCACGACATCGCCCGGGCCTGCCGGACTTACGGCGTGCGGGCTTTCTACGTGGTCACGCCCCTGGCCAGCCAGCGGGAACTGGCCCAAACGATCTGCGACCACTGGACCGAAGGGTACGGAGCCCGATACAACCCCAACCGGAAGGAGGCGCTGGCCCTGGTGCGGATCGCGGCGGACCTCGAGGAGACGTTCCGGTCCATCCAGGCAGAGTCCGGGTTTCTTCCGGTCACCGTGGCCACCGGAGCCCGAATCACAGACTGGGATCTGGACTGCCCGGGCCTGCGCCGGCTTCTCCACCAGCCAGAGGGGAAGCCCATTCTGATTCTTTTCGGCACCGGATGGGGACTTCTGGCCGAAACCATCCAGAGCGCGGATTACAGGCTGGCTCCCATTCAGGGAACCGGCCGTTACAATCACCTGTCGGTTCGTTCGGCCGTCTCGATTTTCCTGGATCGCATCCAGGGAACCCGGCCCCAGGATCCTCCGGACCCGCCGGATAAGCCTCTGTCCCGCAGATCCGGTCCGTCCACACCCGAAAGCAGTCGATAAGGAGAACCCACCCATGAACGTCATCGAACAACTCGACAAAGAGCACATTCGCGGGGATCTTCCCGAGATCCGGCCCGGGGACACGGTCCGGGCCTACGTGCGGTTCCGAGAAGGCAACAAGGAGCGAGTGCAGCCCTTTGAAGGAGTCGTCATCCGGATCAACCGCAACCTCGCCCGCTCGACCGTTACGATTCGCAAGGTCTCTTACGGCGTGGGAGTCGAGAGAATCCTGCCCCTGCACTCGCCGAACCTTGTCAAAATCGACGTGATCAAGCACGCCCGGGTCCGCCGGTCCCGCCTTTACTACCTGCGCGAACGCCGCGGAAAGGCCGCCCGGATGAAAGCGGAACGGTCCATGGGCGCCCAGAACCAGAATCAGGGCTGAGGCCAAGCCGGGACTTGCGCCCGGCCCGGCCCTTGGGTGAAAAGGGGTACTCGTTGAAGCGTCCCGGAGGCCCTCGACCGAGGTCGACTACCGGAGAATGGTGCGGGTCCCCCCAAAAAGCCGCTGAACCGGCGGCGGGCCGCTCTAAGAGGAACCCCGAGGCCCTCTGGGAGTTGGAAGACGACCTTTTCTGGGCCGAGAGGAATCTGGCAGACCAAGGGTTTTCGCGGATCGCCGGAGTCGACGAGGCGGGCCGGGGCCCCCTGGCCGGCCCGGTGGTGGCCGCAGCCGTGGTGCTCGACCCGGATACAGCCGGCAAGTTCCGAGGGCTTACGGACTCCAAGCTCCTCACGCCGGCTCAAAGGGAATACTGGTTCGAGCGCATCTCGGCCTTGGCGCTGGATTTCTCCGTTGCGATGGCAGGCCCTGAGGAAATCGATTCTCTCAACATCCTGGTTGCGACCCGCAGGGCCATGGAAAAAGCCGTCAAGGGCCTCAGCCGGGCTCCGGACCATCTTCTGATCGACGGAATCGTGGCCGTCGAAAGCCCCATCCGCCAGTGGTGCCTCAAGAAGGGCGACCGGCGAAGCCTCTCGATCGCAGCCGCATCGGTTCTGGCAAAGGTCACGCGGGACCGGTTCATGGAAGAGCAGGCCCGCCTCTATCCCCAGTACCACTTCGCCAAGAACAAAGGATACGGGACGCGGGAGCACCTGGAAGCGCTGCGCGCGTTCGGCTGCTGTCCCCTCCACCGGAAGACGTTCCGGGGAGTGCGGGAGGTGCTGGGCCGATCCGAGGCCGCACCGGCAGAGGAGCCGTTTCTGCCTGGGGTGCATCCAGGCCGGCTAGCCGAATCTGCCCGCGTCAAGAGCGCGCCCGGCTCGCAGAGCCGAGGTTCTTGAGATGCCCAAGGAACCGCACGGACCGGACAAGGGCAGACGCTGCCGGGGGGAGCGCGCGGAATCCGTGGCCGCGCGGTTTCTCGAAAGCAAGGGGTTTGCCATCCTCAGCCGGAACTACAGGACCCGGTTCGGCGAAATCGATATCGTCGCAGAGGAAAAAGGCCAGATGGTTTTTGTCGAAGTCAGAAGTGTCGGCCCCCGGACCGGCCACAGCCCGGAGGAAACCATCGGGCCGGCCAAGCAGCGGCGCCTCTGCCGCGCGGCCCTGGCTTATCTGCAGCAAACCGGACTGGAGGCGAGACCGGCCCGATTCGACGTGATCGCGATCGAGGAAGCAGGATCCGGGGCCAGCCCCCGGCTTCGCCATCTTCAAAACGCCTTCGATCTCTGGGAGGAGTGAGGTGGCCGACGCGCATGAGCCCGGGACCCTGTACCTGGTCGCCACTCCCATCGGGAACCTCGAAGACGTGACCCTGCGGGCTCTGCGGGTGCTCAAAGAGGCGGACCTTGTCGCAGCCGAGGACACCCGCCGGACGCGAAAGCTCCTCACCCATTACGGCATCTCGAGCAAGCTCGTCAGCTGCCACGAGCACAACGAGGCCGAGCGGATTCCGGCCCTGCTCGAGGCCCTCCGCTCGGGCAAGAGCGTGGCGCTGGTCTCGGACGCGGGGAGCCCGGCGGTGAGCGACCCCGGAGCGCGTCTGGCCCGGGCCGCGGCAGAGGCAGGACTGCCTGTGACGGCCGTGCCAGGGCCTTCGGCCGTGACCGCGGCGCTGGCGCTGGCCGGATTCCCGGCCGACCGGTTCTCCTTTTACGGCTTCCTGCCCAGAAGCCGGTCCCAGAGACGGGCTCTGCTGGAGCGCGCTGCTGAGGAGACCCATACCGTCATCTTTTTCGAATCCCCCCGGCGCGCCGCCGCCACGGTGGAAGAGATGATCGAGGTGTTCGGCGACCGGGAAGCGGCTCTTTGCAGGGAACTTACGAAACGGTTCGAAGAGGTTTTGCGGGGGACCCTGACCGGAATCCTCGGACGAATCCGGCAGATCACGCCTCAAGGAGAGATTTCCCTGGTCGTGGCCGGGAAGCCTCCGGCCTGCCCGGCGACGCGAGCCTCTTTCGGAAAGCCAGAGCCGATCCCGGAGATCGGCCGGGAACTCGAACGCTTGAGGGCCGAGGGGCTGAGCGTTAAAGAGGCCGCCCGGAAGTTGGCTGCGGCGCGCGGGCTTCCCAGGCGCGAGGTGTACCAGATGGCCCTGAGGAACAAGGGCGGGAAATAACCTCATGAGAGGCGCTGAACGTCTCGTCTGGGCCCCCCGAGCGGCTGAGATCCTTCCCTTCTCCCGGCATTTGAGAAACGGCCCGTCCATGCCGATAAGATGAGGCAAGGAGGCGCAAATACCCCATGGGTTCACTTCATCTCGTGACTGGCGGCGCGGGTTTCATCGGGTCCCACATCGTGGAAGCTCTTGTCCGTCAGGGCGAGCGCGTCCGGGTCCTCGACGATTTTTCGACAGGCAAACGGGAGAACATCGCCCCTTTCCTGGACCGGATCGACCTTGTGGAAGGAGATCTTGCCGACCTGGAGACGGTCCGCAAGGCCATGAGGGGGGTAGAATTCGTGCTGCACCAGGGCGCGTTGCCCTCGGTGCCCAAGAGCGTCCAGGACCCGCTGGCCACCAACCGCGCGAACGTGACCGGCACGCTCAACGTGCTCGTGGCGGCCCGGGACGAGGGCGTGCGGCGGGTCGTGTACGCGGCCAGCTCGTCCGCCTACGGGGACAGCCCTTCCCTTCCCAAGGAAGAGAGCATGAAGCCCGAGCCCCTGTCGCCCTATGCGGTCCAAAAGTACACGGGGGAACTCTACTGCCGGAACTTTTTCACCCTCTACGGCCTCGAGACCGTCGCGATTCGGTACTTCAACGTCTTCGGGCCCAGGCAGGACCCAAACTCGCAGTACGCGGCGGTGATCCCCCGGTTCGTGACCGCCCTGCGGGACGGCAGGCCGCCGGTCATTTACGGCGACGGAGAGCAGTCCCGGGACTTCACTTACGTGGAGAACGTCGTCCAAGCGAATCTTCTGGCCCTCCGGGCCCCGGAGGCGGCAGGCGAGATGATGAACTTCGCCTGCGGCACCCGCTACACCCTGAACGAGCTGTGCCGCATGCTGCAGCAGATTCTCAAGACGAACATCGCGCCCATTCACGAGGCGCCGCGACCCGGCGACGTCCGCCACTCCCAGGCCGATATCCGGAAAAGCCAGCGTCTGCTCGGCTACACGGCCCACGTCTCTTTCGAGGAGGGACTCAGGCGGACCGTGGCTTTCTTCTGCGGCCAGGACAAATGTTCTTGAAAGAAGCCCTAAAAAGCCTTATGCTTAAAAAAAGGGGGCGAACTGGTTTCGACGGGGATCGTTGGGGTTGCGGCTGCATGCCGAGGTGCCATCTCCCTCGTAAAACAGGTGGCAAACTCATAATCGCCAACGATTATGACTACGCCATGGCTGCCTAGAGCAGCCATCGTCCTGCCGGTTCTTTCTTGCGGGGCTGGACAGGGCGCCGATTAGCAAGATAGTCCGGTTTCCTGACGCCTGAGGGGGAATCCGGGCGAAACGCTTCCGCGGGCTGGCTTCCGGATCCCCTGCCTGCCGGGTCGACGGAAGCGAGAACTCAAAGGTGGGCTACGCATGTAGACGTCGCAATTCCGGGTTTCCGGACGCGGGTTCGATTCCCGCCGCCTCCACCATTTTTTGCCCTTCCATTGTGATTTCCCTCACCGCAGCACCTCCAGAACCAAGAAAGACGGCCGCCCCGTGGAGGGCCATGGCCGCACGGGCAGGATCCTTCATCCAATGGAGGGCCATGCTCCGTCATGGCCGCCAGGATAGGATGCGCTGGGGCCGCAAATTCCAAGACGGACGCGACGGAGCGCGTCCATCCAAAAATGGAGGGCCACGGTCCCTCGTGGCCGCGATCCTAAACCACCGCCCCGAAGACGGACGCGACGGAGCGCGTCCCTCCAAAATGGAGGGCCACGGTCCCTCGTGGCCGCGATCCTAAACCACCGCCCCGAAGACGGACGCGACGGAGCGCGTCCCTCCAAGGGAGAGGAACCAGATGGACGATTGACTTGAACAGGCACTCCTCGTAAGTTCGTCTCCCTCGGAAAGCGAGGGTTCAGATGGCGGAGAACCGGAAGCGATTCTATGCCGTGGCGGCCGGCCGCAGGCCCGGCATCTATACTCGGTGGTTCGGCCCGGACGGAGCCGAGGAGCAGGTTCGCGGATTCTCCGGGGCCCGCTACAAGGGCTTCGCAACCTTGGCAGAGGCGAAAAAGTGGCTCGAGGGGCTCTCTCCTGCGGGAATTCCGGACGCGGGCCGGGAGGACCATCCGGCGTCCCCTTCGGAAGAACCGGCAAAGCCTGCGGGGCGCCGCTCGCGAGCAGGCTTCGCTCCTTCGCTCGGGGCGCCCCAGGCAGGATCGACCCAATCCGGACCCGAGGAGATGGGCAAAGCCGTGCCGGCGCGCAGGCCCAAGGCCCGTGCGGGAAGGATCCTCGTTTTCACCGACGGCGGAAGCATCGACAATCCTGGCCCGGGCGGCTACGGCGCCGTGATTCTCAACGGAGACGACCGCATCGAGATCTCGGGCGGATTCCGCCGGACCACGAACAACCGCATGGAGCTCATGGGCTGCATTGCCGCCTTGAGCCGCATTGAGCCTCCTGGTCAGCGCGTGGTCGTCCGAACCGATTCTCGGTATGTGGTCGACGGCATCACCAAGGGCTGGGCCGCCCGATGGCGCCGGAACGGCTGGATGCGCAATGCCGAGGAGCCAGCCGAGAACAGCGATCTCTGGGAGAAGCTCCTCGATCTCGTTGAGCGGCACGATGTCCGCTTCGAGTGGATCCGGGGGCATGCCGGCCACGCCGAAAACGAGCGCTGCGACGCCCTTGCCCGGGCCGAGGCTGCAAAGAGAAACCTCCCTCCCGACCCAGGGTACGAGGAGAAACAGGGACAGCGGCCTCACCGTCCATAACCTTCTGTAACGGAGCCGAGAGTCTCCCTTCAGGACCCGGCAATCAACTCCGCCGCGCGGAATGACGATCTCCAGAAGAGGCGATTCTGTTGCGGGCCAGGGGAATCGATGAGAACTCTTCTGCTGATCGCCGTCTTGTCGCTCGGTCCGGCCTTTCCGGCCGCCTTGTTTGGCGCGTCCCTTCCCGACACCGGCCAGACCCAGTCCTACACGGCGACCTTCGGCGAGGATTCGGATTACACCTCCTCTTCTCCCTCCTACACCAAGCTGGACGACCGGGGCAACGAACTGCCTGACGATGCCGAATCCTGGGCCATGGTGCGGGACAACGTGACCGGACTCGTCTGGGAGGCAAAGACCCAGGACGGCTCTGTCCATGACCGGGACAACCTCTACACGTGGTACGACAGCAACGGGGAAACAAACGGCGGCCACCCGGGAACTCCCTCGCCGCCGGACGACACCGAGTCCTTCCTCCGGGAGCTCAACGAGACACGGTTCGGAGGCTTTTCGGACTGGCGCCTGCCGACCGTCCAGGAACTCTCTTTCCTCGTTCACCACGACCGGTGGTATCCGGCGGCCGACGAACGATACTTTCCGCACACGGCTCCATCCATCTACTGGACCGCCACGACCGACGCCTGCGAGCCCGCCCTGGCCTGGGGCGTGGATTTCGGGTACGGCTACGAGGGGACGAACTACAAACTCAACCGGCGCCATGCCCGTGCCGTCCGGGGAGACCCCTTCCCGCCGGAGGCGTCCGGGCCCCTGACAGACAACGGAGACGGCACGGTCACCGACGCTCGCACAGGGCTCATGTGGGCCAAGGCCGGCCCTGAGGCGTCCATGAGATGGGAAGAGGCCCTTTCCTACTGCGAGGGACTTTCTTTCGGCGGCTACACGGACTGGCGGCTCCCAAGCAAGACCGAACTCCGGTCGATCATGGATTTCTCCCGCTGCGACCCGGCCTCGGATCCGGCGTTCTTTCCGGACACGCGCTCGGCCTACTACTGGTCGTCCACGTCGAGCGCCTTCATGCCCCGATACGCCTGGTGCGTCCATTTCGGAAACGGCATCGGGTGCCCCAGCGGCAAGTCGGTCCGAAGGCTCGTGCGGCCCGTGCGGACCGCAGGTCCGGTATCTTCCCGGCAGGCCGGTTTTTCAGGGATCGGCGCGGTGCGGCCTGCTCAGGCCGAGTCTGGCCCGGGCGCTGGCTCGGACAGGACCGCCCCCTTGCGGCCCCAAATCTCCGATACCCAGACCAGAGGACAGTCGGTCCGCAAAGGCCTGGAACCGATCGGAGAGGGCGCCTTCCCCCGTTTCTCTCCGGACGGGAGCAGGATCGCCTACACCCTCGAGATCGCCAACGAGCACTATGAGGTTTTCACCATGAAGCCGGACGGGACCGACGTCCGGTGCCTGACCTGCGACCAGCCCGCCCTCGCCCACACCCGCTGGAAAGGCCAGGCCTCCTGGCACCCAAGCGGACAGTACCTGGCCTTCACCGCAGAGACGGACCAGTACCCCAGGGACCTCACCGGCACTTCGACCCGCCCCGGGGTGGGCCGAAACCACGACGTGTGGATCATGCGAAGCGACGGGAACGGCTTCTGGAAACTGACAGACACTCCGGACAACGGAGGCGTCATCCGGCCGGTCTTTTCCCACGACGGGTCCCTCCTGCTTTGGAACGAGGAATACTCCCTGGAGCAGTACCCCGAGGGCAAACCCAGGGATCTGAAAATTCCGGACGATCTTCCGGATACGGCCGGCCACCCCGGCTCCTACTGGGGACACCTAAGCATGGTGTACCGCCGGGGCCAGGAGACCGGAGCCTGGCGGATCCGTCTGGCCGAGGTGTCTTTCCCCGCAGGGGAGCCGCTGATCTCGAACGTCCGCTCCCTCGAACCTCCGGACGGATTCACCCTGATCGAAGCCGCCGGATTCACGCCTTCGGATCAAGGGATCGTCGCAAGTTACGCGCCCTTGGCTGAAAACCGGGGACAGAGCTTCTGGGGCGACATCTACGTGACGGATCTCAAGGGCCGGCTCGTAAAACGGCTCACTTCGACGCCTTTCGTGCACGACGAGAACCCGGTTTTCTCCCCGGACGGCAGATTCCTTCTCTGGAACAGCACGAACGAACAGACGCCCTCCCGAGGCGAGGAACTTTGGAGCCTGGACCTCGCCACCGGCGCAAAGACCAGACTCACC
>Ga0101944_10000772_pt1 | contig 84810 bp, 80 predicted proteins | sample DewCreD2012metaG_FD_75245 | JGI IMG/M metagenome (GOLD analysis project Ga0101944, IMG submission 75245) | Hot spring sediment bacterial and archeal communities from British Columbia, Canada, to study Microbial Dark Matter (Phase II) - Dewar... ... | reverse complement strand
TTTGACTTCTTGATTATTGACCGTTTAATAGTTTATTCTTAACTTATGGTTGAAACATCTATTCCCGAGATAAATCTAAATACACCCCCACTTTCTGATAACAAGGCAGCTCAAGAGAGCAATGCAGGCGAAATTCAATTAAAAGAGCCCAACCTAAAAGAAAAAGGATTTTGGCAGAGAAGAAAGAAATTGTTGATACCTCTTTTCATAGTGTTTTTCCTCTTTGTCGTTAATTTTTTATTGTTTTTTAATGTCTATCTTAAGACCAAGTCTTTCTATACTAGCCTTAAAGAACTTAAGGCCTCTATTATTACCAAGGATTTAGATAAAACCAATCGTTCTTTGGTTGGTTCTCAAAAAAAGTTCTCAGATCTCAAGGGTGCTTACAACTTGATCAAATGGACTAGATTTGTTCCTTTTTTTGGTGGTTATACTTCCGATTTTGATCACTTACTTAATGCTGGTGAATATTCTTTCCAAGCCTTAAGTGAGGGTATTGAGGCTCTTGGTCCTCACCTTGATCTTTTGGGTTTTACAGGTTCTTCTTTGGGAAAAGAAACAGGTGCTACTGTTGATAAGATAGCCTTTATTACCAAAGCTTTGCCCGAGGTGTTACCCAAAATAGGGCCTGTTGTTCAGAAACTTTCATTGGTTAGAAGCGAGATAGATCAAATTAATCCTAACCGTTATCCTGTGCGTTTTGGTAGAACAGAAATAAGGTCGAAAGTAGAGTCTTTGCTGGAAGAAGTGGATCGTGCAATTTCAGTGGTTGAAAACAGTGAGCCTTTGGTCCAGCAGCTGCCTTATATTTTGGGGATTGATTCTTCGCGTCGTTATTTTTTACTTTTTCAGAATGATAAGGAGTTGCGGCCGACTGGTGGTTTTATGACTGCTTATGCCATAATGAATGTTGATAAAGCAACTTTTGATCCCGTGTCTTCTGATGATATCTATAATCTGGACTCAAAGTATAAGCCTTCAATAACAGCTCCTGATCCTATTGTTAAATATTTAAAGGGTCCTTATGCAATCTCAAAGAAGACTAGGTTAAGAGATTTAAACTGGTCGCCTGATTTTTATGAGTCGATGAAGGTTTTTACAACAGAAATAGAAAAGGTAGGTATTGAAGATATTGATGGAGTTATTGCTGTTGATACACAGTTTTTAGTGGATCTTCTTGAAGTTCTTGGTCCTATTCAAGTAGCTGGTTATGGCACCTTTAGTACTGAAATTACTCCTGAGTGCAACTGTCCTCAGGTGATATATGAGCTTGAGAGCTTAGCTGATGTGGAAGGTCCGATTGTTTGGGATCCGAGCGGTAGCGGAAAGGTTATTTATGCTCCCCCAAATTGGCTTAATCGCAAGAAAATGATTGGTCCTTTGATGAATTCTATAGCTGCTTATTCTTTGGGCCAACCAGCTAGTAAAATGCCTGATCTTGTTTCTGTCTTTCTTAAATCTCTTGAGGAAAAGCACATCCTGGTTTATTTTAAAGACAATAAAGTTCAAGAAGCTGCTGACAAATTTGGTATTACAGGGAGATTTATTGAATCAAAAGGAGACTACTTGTATATCAACGATGCTAATTTGGGCGGGAGAAAGTCAAATCTTTATGTAACTCAGGAAGTAAGTCAAGAAATATTAGTTGACAAGGATGGATACCTGGAAAAGAAGCTTGTAATTACCTATAAAAATCCGGAAAAACATGATGGTTGGTTGAATTCGGTTTTACCGAATTGGGTAAGAATTTATGTCCCCCAGGGTAGCCAGCTTTTATCTCTTGATGGCTTAAAAGACATGGCTGATCCCTATGATGAGGCTGGTAAAACAGTATTTGCTGGTTTTTTTGAGCTTAGACCGCAAGGTATTGCTAGGGTTGAAGTCAAATACCGTTTGCCTTTTAAGCTTGATGGTAAATATAATCTTTTGATTCAAAAACAGCCTGGTAAAGATGCTCCTTTATATACCCTCACTTTTGGCAAGAAAAATAAAGAGTTTTATTTGAACAAAGATACTAGTATCAGCTTTTAGTTGAATGAAAAAACGTTCTCTTTCTTCTTTGGGTTTGGTCTTGGCAAAAGTTGACTATGGAGAGGCTGATAGAATATTTTTTATCTTGACTCAAGATTACGGTAAGTTGCCTTTTATAGCCAAAGGGGTTAGAAGAACTAAAAGTAGAAAAAGAGGATCGCTTGAACTTTTTAATTTGGTCAAATTTGAAGCTTTAAGAGGCAAGAATTTAGATTTGATAATTGAGGTTGAGGTGGTTAGGTCATTTGACAAGATCCGCAAAAACTTGAAGAAAATTAGCTTGGCTTACTATTTTTCAGAAGTGCTTTTAAAAATCTTGGCGGAAGGTGAGGAAAATAGAAAAGTTTTTGATCTTGCACTTTCTTATTTTGAAGATCTTGAGATGAGGAGAGATTTAAGTATTCTAAGACAGGAGTTTTTATTTGAGCTTTTGAGTACACTTGGTTTCTGGCCAAAAAGTAAAAAGTTGGAGAATTTTGATTTAGTTTTAGAAAGAATTTTGGAGAAGAAAATTAATTCCAAAAGAGTAGGGCTTAAGATTTTGTCTTAGTATCTTTTTGTTGTATACTTGACTCATGGGTTTACTTGAAGATGTAGTTTCACTTGCCAAAAGGAGAGGTTTTATCTATCCCGGGAGCGAGATTTATGGCGGTTTGTCTAATACCTATGATTATGGACCTTTGGGGGTTGAGTTGATGAGAAATATTCAGGACCTTTGGTGGAAGAGATTTGTTTTGAAAAGACCTGATATCTATGGAGTTAATACCAGTATTTTAATGAACCGAAGGGTTTGGGAAGCTTCAGGCCATGTTGAAAATTTTACAGACCCTTTAGTTGAATGTCTTTCGTGCCACAAACGTTTTCGCGCTGATCACCTGAAGGATAAAGAAAGGTGCCCTGAATGTGGTGGAAAATTAACCGAGCCTAAAATGTTTCAGGGGATGTTCAAAACTCATGTTGGAGCAACAGAAGACAAAGGTGCTGAAATTTTTTTGCGTCCTGAGACAGCTCAAGGTATGTTTGTTAATTTTAAGAATATTCTTGATAGTATCCATCCCAAGCTTCCTTTTGGTCTGGCGCAAATTGGCAAAGGTTTTAGAAATGAAATAACTCTTGGTAATTTTATCTTCAGGACTTTGGAGTTTGATATGATGGAGATTGAATATTTTGTAGAGGAAAAAAACTGGGAAAAGACCTTTGAGCTTTGGAAGGAGGAAATGTGGAGTTGGTTAATTGACCTTGGTCTTGATAAGAAAAAATTGAGCTGGCGAGAACACTCAGAAAAAGAAAGAGCCCATTATTCTAAAAGAACAGAGGATATTGAATATGAATTTCCTTTTGGTAGAAGTGAATTATATGGACTTGCTTATCGTGGAGACTATGATTTGAGAAATCACAGCGAGAAGTCTGGTGTTGATTTAAAGTATTATCCTCCAGATGGTGAGCCTTTTTATCCTCATGTGGTTGAACCAACATTTGGAGCAAATAGAACTTTGCTTGTGATTTTGCTTGAATCTTACAAAAAGGATGAAAAAAGGGTTTATCTTAAACTTGATCCCAAGCTTGCTCCTTACAAAGTGGCTGTATTTCCTCTTTTGGCAAACAAAGAAGATCTTGTTGATATGGCTTATTCTATCTACAAGGACCTACTTGTGGCTTTCCCTGCAGTTTTTGATGACCGTGGCAATATAGGCAAGCGCTATTTTGCTCAAGATGAAATAGGCACACCGTGGTGTGTTACGGTCGACTTTGACAGCCTTAAGGATAAAACCGTAACTGTTAGAGACAGGGATACGATGGCTCAAGAAAGAGTTTTAGTTGACAATTTGAAAGATTACATATTAAATAGAATAAGTTAAGTATGGAAAAGCTTAAAAAGTACCTGCCGTTTTTAGTTTTAGTAGTTGGTTTTTTAGTTCTTCTGTTTGCAATAGTTACTGTCAAAAAGAGAACCGCAGTTAAGGAAGAATTGCCATCAAACCAAGAAGAAAATGTGCCTGAAATACCTTTTGATAAAAGGCCTTTTACCTCGCTTATTCCCAGTAAAGATGGTCATTGGCTTAAGCTGAAAGTAGAGAATATTAAAGTTCAAGCAACTTCTTTAGATTATGAGATTCTTTATCAATTGCCGGATGGTAGGATCCAAGGGGTGCCTGGAACGGTTAAATTGACAGAGTCGAATTTTGAGAGGGATATACTTTTGGGTTCAGAGTCGTCTGGTAAATACCGCTTTGATGAAGGAGTAAAAAATGGGACTTTGACCCTAAAGTTTAGGGATGATAAGGGAAAGCTTGTTGGCAAATTATCAACCGATTTTACTCTTCTTTCTGATACTCGTGAATTGAACTCTTTTGATTCAAAGTTTAAATATGTTTTGGATGAAATGCCCAAAGGTGCTTTTTTTGTAGTTATGGAAACTTTTGGTGTTAAGATAAAGCCTCAATTTACCCTTGCTTCGGGTCCTTATGGTGTTTTTGCTTCTTTGGATAAGAAATTCTCGGGTAAGGTAAGTTTGGAAGGAGACTCCGTCTATTATTTGGAAGGTGATTCTTGGGTCAAGATTGATGAAGGGAAAGCTTCGAGTATTGGAATTTTTGCTTCTCAAAAGAGCTCTTCTTGATTGTTCTTCTTTTCTTAAAGTTATTCTAAAAAAAGTCTCCTCAATTGACTCTTGACAAGTCTGTGAAAAGGTGTGAAAATGGTTTAAAGTGGTTTAAAGTGGTGAATATTTAGCTTTAAACAAATGAAAATGCCTGCCCAAATAACAAAAAAAGAAGATGCTTCTAGGAAGATACTATTCTCAGGTTTCCGAGAAAGGGAGACTGGCTTTGCCAGCAAGATTTCGTCAGGAAACAACGGACAAAATTTTTATCGCACGTTGGTATGAAGGATGTCTTGTGATTGTTGGCAGAGCTGGTTGGGAAGCTTTTATGTCAAGACTTGCACGAAAGACCGATGTCTTGACTAAGCCGATCAGGTCAACTGAGAGGTTTATTTTCTCAAGTGCAAGTGAAGTAGATCTTGATGAACAGGGAAGATTTGTCTTGCCTTTATTTTTAAGAGATGTTTCAGGAATTAAACCTGGTGATGAAGTAGTTTTTATAGGTTTAGGAGATCGAATTGAGCTTTGGAATAAGTTAATTTGGGAGAGTGAGGAAGCAAAGATTAAAGCGGAGTCAGAAAAAATGCTTGAGGCAATTGCAAGACAAAGAAAATGAAAGGAGAGGTTTTACATAAGCCGGTTTTAGCAGAAAGGCTAATTAGTTTATTAAACCTTTCTCGTTTCGCACATTCAAAATTACGAGGCAAGCTGATAGATGCAACTTTTGGTCTTGGAGGCTATGAGAGGCTGATGACCGAGTTGAATTTGGATATTTTGGGTATTGAGATTGACCCTAAGACCATAAAAGAAGCAGAAAAAGTGGTATCTGGCTTTCGTAGAAGTAGATTAAGCTTTAGGATTGTTCAGGGAAATTTTAGAGATATTAAAGACATTGCCAAGAAGGAAAATTTTGAAGAAGTTGACGCAATTATTTTTGACTTGGGTGTTTCCAGTTTTCAACTTGATTCTCCTTCTTACGGCATTTCTTTTAGGTATCCTGAAAGCCCGCTTGATATGAGGCTTGAGAGAGAGATTAGTGAGATTAAAGCATCTGATTTGCTCAATACTCTAAGCGAAAGTCAGCTGACAAGTCTTTTTGCAGTGGTCCTAAATGAGAATCTATCAAAGAGAATTGCAAGATTGGTGACCGAGACTAGGAAGAAGAAAAGCTTTGAAAAGGTAAAAGATCTTTTGGAATTGGTAGATAAGCTTGGATTAAAAAAGGGAAAATTACACCCTGCAACCAAAGTTTTCTTGGCTTTGAGGATGGCAGTTAACAGTGAGCTTGAAAATCTTAAATCAGCCTTGCCCGATTCTTTCTCTCTTCTCAAGAAAGGAGGGAGGCTATCTGTAATTAGTTTTCATTCTGGTGAAGATAAGATTGTTAAGGAATTTTTTGAAAGTTTAAGAGACAGGGGTTTTGGTAATTTATTAACTAAGAAACCGATCGCGCCTTTTGAGGATGAGATATTAGCAAATCCTCGCTCAAGGAGCGCAAGGTTAAGAGTTATTGAAAAATATGATTAATTTTAAAAGACATCCACAAAGAAGAAATTTTAATAAAGGAAAATTGACTATTGGCGTATTTGGATTAAGATTTGCTCTTGCCATAGTTTTCTTGGTGTCTGTTGTTGGAAGCGTTCTTTTTGCTGTTCAAATTGCCTTGGCGAGTTCTAGAATGGCCTCTCTTAATTTAGAAGAGAAAAAATTAATTTTGGAGAAAAAAGAGCTAGAAGACAAGTTTGTTAAAGGAGATTCGTTGCTTGAACTAGCTACAAAAGCCGAGGAGAGAGGCTTTTATAAATCAGATAACATTGTTTACCTTGAGAGTGAAAAGAAAGTAGCCAAACTCCCTTAATTACTATGGATTCGCGCATACGAATCATTAGTATCTTCTTTTGGCTTTCATTTTTGGCAATTATTTTAAGGCTTTTCTTTTGGCAAGTTGTCAAGGCTCGTGATTTACAAGAAAGAGCTAAAGGCCAATATCAGCACCAAACTGAAGTTTCAGCTCCTCGAGGCCAGATTTTAGCAGACGATGGTTCTTACCTAGCTGGAACTACCGAAGGGTGGCTGGTTTATGCTTATAAACCTGAAGTCAAAGAGAGTTTTGAAAAGATAGCTTCTTCTTTGGCTCCATTTTTGGTTTCTAAGGAGAATAAAGGGGAAAGTGAAGGCAATTTTTTGTCTGAACTGAAACAGAAGATAGTGAATTTATTATCAAATAAGGACATTAATTGGGTTGCCTTGGCATCAAGAATTGACAGCGAGACTAAGAAAAATATTGAAGCGATGAATATTTCAGGCATTGGTTTTGAACAGCAGGATTTGAGAGTCTACCCCGAGGCTTCAAGTTCTGCTCACCTTTTAGGTTTTGTTGGCAAAGATGAAAATGGTTTGGATAAGGGATATTTTGGGCTTGAAGGTTATTATGATTCCATATTATCAGGCAGGAAAGGTTATATCTTGGGGCAAAAAGATGCTTTGGGAGGGATTGTCTTTTCGGATTGGTTGAGGGAAGTAGGAGCACAAGAAGGTGTTGATTTAAAAACACATATTAATAAGGGCTTGCAGATAATGGTAGAGCAAAAGCTTAAGGAAGGTATTGAAAAATATGGAGCTAAGGGAGGAACTGTCATTGTTATGGAACCTAAAACTGGGGCAATCAAAGTGATGGCTTCTTTCCCTTCTTATGATCCCTTTTATTATTTTAAATACGATGACTCTGTCTTTAAAAATCCAGCTATTTCTAATTCTTTTGAACCGGGATCAGTCTTTAAAGTGATTGTTATGGCCTCAGCTCTTGATGCTGGTGTGGTTCGTCCTGAAACGGAATGTGATATTTGCGGTGGTCCTCTGAAAATTGATAAGTATTTCATTAATACTTGGAATAATAAATATAATCCTAATTCGACAATGACTCAGGTAATAGTTAATTCTGACAATGTTGGAATGTCTTTTGTTGCCTTTAGATTGGGTAAGGAAAAAATGTTTGATTATTTAAATAGATTTGGTTTTGGAAAATTAACAGGTATTGATTTACAAGGAGAGGTTGCTCCTCCTTTAAGAAATAGGAATGAGTGGAGTGATGTTGATTTGGCAACGGCCTCTTTTGGGCAGGGTATAGCGGTGACACCAATTCAATTGGTTAAAGCGGTGGGAGCAATAGCCAATAGAGGAATAATGGTTAAGCCGGTTGTGGTAGATAAAGTTTTGATTGATGGAGTTAATAAAGATATCAAGACTCAGACTGAAGGAAGAGTAATTAGTGAAAAAGCAGCACTTGAGATAACGGCGATGATGGTTGAGGCTGCCAAAAACGGAGAGTCAAAATGGACATATCTTAAAGGATTTAAAGTTGCAGGCAAGACTGGCACAGCTCAAATTCCGATAGCTGGTCATTATGATCCTGAAAAGACGATGGCTTCTTTTATCGGTTTTGCTCCTTATGATGACCCCAATTTTGTGATGCTTGTTGTTTTGTCAGAACCTTCTTCTTCTCCTTGGGCTTCAGAAACGGCAGCCCCACTTTGGTATAATATCGCAAAAGACTTGTTTTTGTTTTACGGCATTCACCCGGATGATAAATAGATATAATAATTTAAGAAGATTTTTTATTTCTCGCTATAAGAATACTCTTCACTTTTTTGAAGCCATATATTGGAATATCTATTATCATTTTCCTTCAAGACACTTAAAAGTAATAGGCGTGACCGGTACGGATGGTAAGACTACCACCTCTTTTTTGATATACCAGATTTTGAAATTGGTAGGTAAGAAGGCCTCCTTGGTTTCAACAACAGGAGCTATCGTAGGAGGCAAAAAGATCAAAACCGGTTTACATACAACTACGCCTGATTCCAAAACTCTGCAAAAGTTGATTACCGATGCCAAAGATGCTGATAGCGAGTTTTTAGTTCTTGAAGTAACTTCTCACGGTCTTGATCAACATAGGGTATTAGGAATAAATTTTGATGTTTCTGTTTTAACCAACATTACTCATGAGCATCTTGATTACCATCTAACTATGGAAAGATATGCCTTAGCTAAGGCTAAGCTTTTTAATAGATCTAAAGTAGCTATAATAAATAAAAAGTACAAACAATTTGTTCATTTTATAAAGAACAAAAAACTTAAAGTTAGTTTTGTGAGCATTTCCTCTTTGCCTTATAGTTTAAAAAAGGCTGTGTATAAAAAATTTACTCAAGAATATAATAGGGAAAATTTGGCTTTGGCAGCTGTAGCTTGCCATAGGTTGGGAATTTCCTATACCAAGATAGAAAATATTATAGGGAAACTCAGGACTCCCGAAGGCAGATTGGATTATATTACAAATGATAAAGGTCTAAAATTGATAGTAGATTTTGCGCATACACCGAATGCTTTAGAAGAATTGTTAAAATTTTTATCCAAAACAAAAGGAAAAGGAAATTTAATAGTTGTTTTTGGCAGCGCTGGTGAAAGAGATAAGACCAAAAGACTATTAATGGGGAAAGTAGCTAGTAAATTGGCAGATAAAATAATTCTAACAGCTGAGGATCCAAGAACTGAGTCAATTAGTGCAATAAATCGCGAGATTAGAAAGGGCATAAAAGGTTCTCAAGTTCAAGTTTTTGAAGTTGAACATCGTGGCAAAGCTATTTATTTTGCAATAAACGAATTGGCAAAAAAAGGTGATACTGTAGTAATTTGCGGCAAAGGTCATGAGGAAAGCTTGTGTTTTGGCAAAACCGAGTACAAATGGTCTGAAAAAAAGGCAGTGAGAGAATCACTTCGAGGCATTTTACCAACTTATGGTAAACCGGTGGTGTGTTAGTTTATAATAAAAGAGTTTATGACTAAAGCTGAAAAAATGTTTAGTGTTTGTAGCTATGATGTTTATAGGGTTAGTCGTAAACCTACTATTGATCCTTGCAGTTCAGATGGCAAAGTTGTAGAGACTGACCATGATACTAAAGAGGGTGTGTGTCGTTGTCCGCTAAACAATAAAGGGTGTTTGGTCGATAGCAATAAAAGAGTCTTACCAGTTGATGATTACGTTATAGTCTCTTGTTCTTAATTATGAATAATTATTTGACACTTTTTTTAGGACTGGTCATTTTCTCTTTTGTCATTACAAGTCTTCTTGTGGTGCCTTTTATCAACTTGCTCTATAAGCTTAAACTTCAGCGCAGGAAAGAAGCCCCTAAAAAGGGCAAAGTTCCGCTTTTTGACAAACTACATGATATAAAAGCTGGAACTCCTGTTGGTGGTGGAGTTTTGATTATTCTGGTCGTGTTTTTGCTTTTTACTTTAATTTTTCCTTTTTCGTCTCGTATGGGAGTTTATATTAGAAGCGCTTATAACTTAAGATATGAGATTTTTGTAATAGCTTTTACTTTTTTGTCCTTTGGTTTTTTGGGATTGCTTGATGATTTGGTTAAAATTTTTGGTAAGGGTAGAGCTGGAATAAGACCTCTGGGAATAGCCTATGGTTTAACCAGAATGCAGAAATTTGCTCTTCAATGGGTTTTGGCCTTTGTAATTTCATTTTTATTGTATTTTAAGATGGGTATTAATATAATTCACATTCCTCTTATAAATCTCACCTTCAATCTAGGATTTTGGTATATTCCTTTTGCGGCCTTTTTGATTGTCCTTTTTTCCAATGCCTATAATATCACCGATGGGCTTGATGGTTTGGCTGCTGGGCTTTTGGTTATTTCTTTGGCTGTTTTTGCAGTTATTGCAAGCGGTAACCTTGACGCTCCTCTTTCAGTTTTCATTGCCTTGTGGATAGGTTCTCTTATTGCCTTTTTGTATTTTAATATTTGGCCTGCAAGAATATTTCTTGGGGATTCAGGAGCTCTTTCTTTTGGGGCAACTCTTGCCGTTATTGGTCTTTTGACAGGTTCTGTTTTTGCTCTTTTCTTGGTGGGAGCTATTTATCTTATTGAGACAGTTACTTCTGCAATTCAGATATTGGGCTGGAGGTTTCTCAAACGGCCAATTTTCTTGATAGCTCCGGCTCATCATATTTTTTTGGCTCGTGGTTGGGAAGAACCAAAAATAGTAACAAGAGCTTGGCTTGCAGGACTTATACTTGCAATTTTTGCTCTTTGGCTTTCTACTATTTAATTTGAATTTATTAATCTAATTTATGCTTTCTTCGGTTAATAAAAAGTTAAGAACAGGTGCAGATTGGCAGTTTGCTTTCTTAGTCTTATCCCTTACCTTACTTGGTCTTCTTTTCATCGCTGATGCTTCGGCGCCTCAAGCTCTTAAATTTTTTAATAACAGATTTTATTTTGCCAGACAGCAACTAGTTTGGTCTTTGGTTGGTATTGTTCTATTTGTTCTGTTTTCAAAAATTAATTATAAATTTTGGTTTCGCTATGCCAGCGTTATTTTTTTCTTAAGTGTTTTAGCTTTGATTTTAGTTATTGTTCCTGCTTTTGGTCTTAAGGCGTTAGGCGCTAGGAGGTGGTTAAATTTTGGTTCTTTTAGTTTTCAGCCTTCGGAGCTAATTAAGTTTGCTTTAGTACTTTATTTTGCCAGGCTTTCAGAGTTAAAGAAAGGTCTTTTGTCTTTTGCAATTCCTCTTGTTTTGGTGTCTTTTCTTATTATGCTTGAGCCTGATTTGGGTACTACTCTTGTGGTAGCTGCAATTGGTATTTTTCAGATATTTATTTCTGGTGTTAATGTTTTTTATTTTTTTATTTTGGTTCTAACCTCTTTGTTTTTCGGAGTTGTTTTAATTATTTCTTCTGATTATCGCCGTGCAAGACTTATGACTTTTCTTGAGCAGACCGCTGATCCCCTAGGCCATGGTTATCATATAACTCAAGTTTTAATCTCGTTGGGTTTGGGCGGGCTATTTGGAGTTGGTTTGGGGGAATCTAAACAAAAATATTTATTTTTACCTGAAGCAGCCACCGACTCTATATTTGCAGTTATTGCTGAGGAAGTGGGTTTTCTTGGCTCTTTAGTCTTGATCTTTCTTTTTGTCTATCTTATCTATCGGGGTTTCAAAATCGCGATTTTATCGCCTGACACTTTTTCCAAGGTCACTACCTTTGGCTTTGTTGTTTGGATTGGTGTTCAAGTCCTCTTGAATTTAGGTTCTATGACAGCCCTGACACCGCTGACCGGTATTCCCCTTCCTTTTATATCCTATGGAGGTTCATCCTTGGTGATGCTTTTAGCGTCAACTGGTATAATCTTGAATATATCAAGACATAGGCAAGAAAGATCGGTTTTAAAAAGATTTAAGAAAAGATCTGTTTTAAAGAGACGATGAGAAAGATTGTTCTAACTGGAGGGCACGCTGCCACGACAGCAATAGCTGTTGTTGAAGAGATTATAAGGCGATATCAAGATAAACCTATTGAGATTTATTGGATTGGGGTTAAAAATGCATTTGAAGGTAGGGAAATACCTACTTTAGAATCAGTCCACTTCTCTAAATTGGGGATTAAGACATATTTTATTAGAATGGGCAGATTGCAGCGCAAATTTACTTTATGGACAATTCCATCTCTTTTGAAAATACCATTAGGTTTTTTGCATGCCTTATATCTGGTAATAAAAACAAGACCGGATGTTATTGTTTCTTTTGGCGGTTTTGCTGCTTTTCCCGTAGTCTTGGCTGGCAAGCTTTTGGGAATTCCTTCTTTACTTCATGAGCAGACAGCTGCGGCTGGTAGGGCTAATCTTTTTTCTTTGCCTTTTGTAAATAAGGTTGCTCTTGCCAGAAAGGAGAGTATAAAGCACTTTGGCTCTTCAAAGTCGGTGGTTGTGGGAAACCCTGTTATGACTCAGATTCTTGAAGTGCCGGCAAAAGAGAAGATGTCAAAAATACCGGTGCTCTTTGTTACCGGCGGATCTAGAGGTTCACAGGTTGTCAATGAAGCTTTAAAACCTATATTAAAGAATCTCCTTGAAAAGTTTTATGTAATTCATCAAACGGGATTGATTGATTATCTTGATTTTAAAAAGTTGAAAGAAAAGTTATCTTCCGAACTTGCCTCGCGATATGAAGTTTATTCTCTGATTGATCCTATGCAAATAGATGGGGTTTATAGGCGAGCAGATATGATTGTAGCAAGAGCGGGAGCGAATACTGTGGCTGAGATTATGGTGGTCAAAAGGCCAGCAATATTAATTCCCATACCTTTTTCCTATCTTGATGAACAGACTAAAAATGCCATCCTTGCCGAAAAATTTGGTATCGCCAAAGTGTTGAAGCAAGATGAACTTTCAAGTAAAAGGCTTTTTGAAGAAATCGAAGACATCTATCTTAATTGGGAAGTTTATGTTAGAAAAAGTAAGGATAAAATTAGTCCCGATATCAATGCTGCCAGTAATTTTGTTGATCTTGTTGAAAAAGTAGCCCATGGTTAAGGTAATCTATTCGTCTTTATTTTTAATTTTATTTTTGATTTTTCTTTTGCCTTATTTTTTAAAAGTAAAAGAGGTGTCTTGTTTTATTTCTGATAGAGATTGCCCTTCTGAAATTGTCTCTCAACTTGAAGGACTGAAAGGAAAACCTTATTTTAAAACGAGGGGAGAAGTTGACAAGATTCTTAAGGGAAACAGTTTAGTTTTTTCTTACAATAGTCGTTTTATTTTTCCTTCAAAGTTAATTTTGAACATCATCTTGCGGAAATCTAGTTATGTTCTGAAGAATACAAAAAGTAATTCCTTTTATTTGATAAGCGAGAAAGGAGAGGTTTTAGCAAGAAGGGATAATCTTTCAGATATTTCTTTTTTAGAGACGGATTTTTACGATTTTAAGGTAGGTGATAAAGTACCTGAAGATGTTTTAATGTCTATGTCGCTATTTTATTATCTTAATTATTTGTATAAAATTAATTACGCTAAACTTTTTGATGATAGACTTGAAGTTAAGATGCTTGCAGGTCCTATTTTGGTTTTGCCTAAAGAAGGTAAGGACAGAGAATATTTAGTTGGTGCAAGTAGATTCTTACTTAGCCAGCTTGAGGAAAATTATGAAAAATTCAAGGTTGATAAGTCGTATGATAATATTACAATAGACTTAAGATATAAAAATTCTATTCTAAGATAAAATGACAAGGTCAAAAATAATTTCAGCTATAGATCTAGGTTCAAGCAAAATAACCACGATTATTGCGCAGATTGATTCTTCTCAAGATGTCTATGAAAGTGGAATTGGAGTTGTGGGAGTTTCTTCTGTTGCCTCGCGTGGTATAAGAAAAGGCCAGATCATTAATATTGAGGAGGCTGTTGAATCGATAGTGGAGAGTGTTGAATCAGCAGAAAGAATGGCGGGTTATAATCTTGATTCGGTTTATATTTCTTTAGGTGGGGCGAGTGTTTCTTCTCAGAATTCGCATGGAGTGGTAGCTATTTCAGATCCTGATGGTGAGATAAAGGATGTTGATATTGAGCGTGTGATTGATGCAGCCTCTGCTATTTCTCTGCCTGTTTCAAGGGAAATTTTGCATATTATTCCTCGCGAGTTTACTGTTGATGGAGAGGGTGGCGTCAAAGACCCAGTTGGTATGACTGGAGTTAGGCTTGAGGTTGAAACACATGTAATAACAGCTTCAACGGCATCAGTTAAAAACTTAAAAAAGGCTGTGGATGAAGCGGGAGTTGGTATTTCCGAAATTGTCTTTAGCGGTCTGGCAGCTTCTGAGGCTGTAGCTACCGCTACCGAGAAAGAGCTTGGTTGCGTCGTGGTTGATATAGGAGGAGGGACAACTTCAATTTGTGTTTTTGTGGAAGGCGCTCTTGCTTATTCTGGGGTTGTACCAATTGGCGCTAAAAATGTTACCAACGATTTAGCGATTGGGCTAAGAATTTCCCTTGAATCAGCGGAGAAAATTAAACTGTTGCTTTCTAATTATGAAAAAAGGAAGGATAAAACAGAAGAGATAACCTTGCCTGATAGTCTTGATTTAAGTAAGGAAAATCTTGAAGTGAAGAAGGTCTCGCGCAAAACTTTGGTGGAAGGAATTATTAGGCCTCGTTTGAATGAAATTTTTAGTATGGTGAGACTTGAGCTTGATAAGTTTGGTCTCTTGGGAAAAACTCCTTCGGGTGTAATCATAACGGGTGGAGGAGCAGAGACAGTTGGTATAATTGAAAGCGCAAGAAGAGTTCTTTCACTTCCGGCAAGGATCGGAGTACCAACTGGTGTTAGTGGGTTGATTGACGACATTTTATCTCCACAATATGCAGTTGCAATTGGTCTTATTCTTTATGCTTCGCACCAGACAACTGATGAGGCATTGACAAAAATGGGTAAGAAAATTAAATTACCAGGTAAGGAAACTTTTAATAAGATCTTTGAGTCTATTAGGAATCTTCTGCCCTAACTTGAGGCAGTTGTGTTTATCTGCCTTCTGTTATACAATCTGCCTATAATAATTTATGGCTCTAGTAAAACCAGATGAGGCAAGGATAGCAAAAATCAAAGTTGTAGGCGTTGGTGGTGGTGGAGGAAACGCCGTCTCTTCGATGGTGGAAGAAGATCTGATTAATGGCGTTGAATTTATTGTGGTTAATACCGATGCTCAGGTCCTTCTTCAAAATAAAGCTCCTACAAAGATACAAATAGGAGAAAAACTTACTAAAGGATTAGGAGTTGGCGGAAACCCTGAAATTGGTAGGCAAGCGGCTGAAGAATCAATAGAAAAGATAAAGGAACTTTTGATAGACACTGATATGGTCTTTGTTACAGCTGGAATGGGTGGTGGAACAGGTACTGGAGCTTCACCCATTATAGCCAAAGCTGCTCGTGAAGCTGGAGCTTTGACGGTTGGTGTTGTTACAAAGCCGTTTGCTTTTGAAGGGACAAGAAGAAGTGTGATTGCTGAGGAGGGAATTGAGAAGTTGCGCCAAGAGGTAGATACGCTAATAGTTATTCCCAACCAGCGTTTGATGGATGTTATTGATAAAAAGATGACTTTGGTTGAGGCATTTAAATTAGCAGATTCGGTTTTGTCGCAGGCTGTTGGTGGAATTGCTGATATTATTACTACGCCGGGGCTTATTAATGTTGATTTTGCTGATGTGAAGACAATAATGAAAGACGCAGGTACCGCTCTTCTTGGTATTGGTACTGGAGTTGGCGAAAACAGAGCTCAGATGGCTGCTCGCGCAGCTATTTCTTCTCCGCTTTTGGATCTTTCGATGGAAGGCGCAAGAGGGGTTCTTTTCAATATTGCAGGTGGAAATGATCTGACAATGTTTGAAGTAAACGAGGCTGCAAAAATTATCTCTCAGTCAGCAGATGCTGATGCCAATATTATTTTTGGTGCGGTTGTTAAAAATGATCTCAATGATCAGGTAAAAATTACGGTTATTGCCACGGGTTTTGATGAAACACAGTCAAGACTAGCTAGTTTTTCTAAAGTTGGCAATGAAACTAAAATAGAAGGTATTATCAGCGAAACTCTTAAAACAAGTAAGGAAGAAGAAGATACACGGGATGAGGAAGAAATGAAAGAGTTTCCGCAAGCGTCAGATGAAGATTCTGATATTTTCGGACAAAAGTTTGAAATCCCCGCTTTTTTGAGAAAGATTCATTGATTTCTTCTTCTTTTTAGTTTTTTTTCGTAGTAAAATAGCTCTAATCTATGAAACCTAAAAATTATTTTGAACCAGTTGACCCTAGAACTTCTTTTCAAGAGATGGAGAGAAAATTGCTTGAGGATTGGTCGAAGAAAGATATTGAGAAAAAATACCGCGAAAAGAATAAAAACTCTGAGAAATATTTTTCATTTCTTGATGGGCCTATTACTGCTAATAATCCAATGGGGGTTCACCATGCTTGGGGAAGGACTTACAAAGATTTGTGGCAGAGATATAAAAATATGCAAGGATTTAAGCAGAGATTTCAAAATGGTTTTGACTGCCAGGGTCTTTGGGTAGAGGTAGAGGTTGAAAAAGAGCTCGGATTTAAGACTAAAAAGGATATAGAAAAATATGGGGTGGAGAAGTTTGTAGAAAAGTGTAAAGAAAGAGTCCTCAAGTTTTCCCAAATTCAAACGGAGCAATCCAAGCGCTTGGGCTATTTTATGGATTGGGACAATTCATACTATACAATGAGCGAAGAGAATAACTATATGATTTGGCACTTTTTGAAAGTGTGTTATCAAAACGAATGGATTTATAAAGGTAATGATTCTGTTCCTTGGTGCCCTCGTTGTGAGACGGCAATTTCCCAGCATGAAATTTTGACTGAGGATTATAAAGAAATTACTCATATGTCTATTGTTCTTAAATTTCCTATCAAGGGCAGAAAAAATGAGTATCTTTTGGTTTGGACAACTACACCTTGGACTATTCCTGCTAATGTAGCTGTTGCTGTTGATAAAGATTTGGATTATGCCTTGGTTGAAGGAGATTCTGGTGATCTTTATTGGTTGGCAAAAGATTGTATCAAAAGAATTTTTAAGACTGATAAAAAGCCGATTAAAGTGGTTAAAGGCTCGGAATTGGTAGGACTTCATTATGATAGCGCTTTTGATGATTTGCCTTCTGTTAAAAAAGTTTCATCTCATCCAAAGTTCCATACGGTGGTGGCGACTGACGATCTTATAATGCCTATTACGACAGAGGAGGGAACAGGGCTTGTTCACACTGCTGTTAGTGCTGGTACTGAGGATTATAGACTTGGTCAGAAGATCGATTTACCAATGATTCCAGTTATTAATGATGATGCAAGTTATAAAGAAGGTCTAGGGTTTTTGACTGGTAAAAATGCAAAAAAACACCCAGAAATTATTTTTGATTATCTTGAAGGTAGGGAAAAGAAAGCTGAGAATTGGGTTTTTGATAAATTTCTTTATAAACATCGTTATCCTGTTTGTTGGCGTTGTAAGGAAGAGCTTGTCTGGAAAGTAACGGATGAGTGGTACATAGCTATGGATAAACCCACAAAAGAAGGTCCATCTCGTGGATTAACTCTAAGAGAAAGAATGATGAAGGCGGCAAAGAAGATAAAATGGATTCCATCATTTGGCCTGAAACGTGAGATTGATTGGCTTAAGAACATGAGTGATTGGTTGATTAGTAAGAAAAATAGATATTGGGGTTTAGCTCTGCCAATCTGGGAGTGCCAGGAGTGTGGACATTTTGAGGTAATTGGTTCAAAAGAAGAACTTAAGGAAAAAGCTGTCTCTGGCTGGGAAAAATTTGAAGGCAAGTCCCCGCATAAGCCGCAGATAGATTTTGTGAAGATAAAATGCTCACAGTGCGGCAATATTATGTCAAGAATTGAGCCTGTTGGCAATCCTTGGCTTGACGCTGGTATTGTATCCTTTTCAACTATTAGCAGAGACAATCATTCTGCTCCTTTATATCTAGTTGATAAAGATGAGTGGCGAAAATGGTTCCCGGCTGATTTTATTACCGAAAGTTTCCCTGGTCAGTTTAAAAATTGGTTTTATTCTTTGATTGCAATGAGCACTGTGCTTGAGGATGAAAATCCAACCAAGACCGTTTTGGGTTTTGCCACTCTGTTGGCTGAAGATGGAAGGCCGATGCATAAATCCTGGGGTAATTTCATAGAATTCAATGAGGGTGCGGAAAAGATGGGTGTTGATGTAATGCGCTGGATTTATGCGCGCCAAAATGTTTCTGAAAATCTTCTTTTTGGGTATAAATTGGCTGATGAAACAAGGCGACGTTTTCATCTTAAGCTTTGGAATGTCTATAACTTTTTTGTGACCTATGCCAACATAGATAACTGGAGACCAGGTGGAAAAATAGAAGAAGCGGATTTATCAGTTTTAGATAAATGGATTTTGCTTAGACTTGAAGATTTGGTTAGGGAAGTGACAGAAAATCTAGACAATTATGACGCAGCCTCGGCCAGTAGCTTGATTGAAGTTTTTGTTGACGATCTTTCTAATTGGTATTTAAGACGATCAAGAGATAGAGTTGGACTCTTGGCAGAAGATAAGCCTTCCAAAGAAGCTTTTTATCAAACACTTTACCTGGTTTTGGAAGTTCTAAGCCGTTTGCTTGCCCCTTTTACTCCTTTTATCAGTGATGAGATTTATTGCAATTTGACCAAGAAAGAATCGGTTCACCTTTCTGAATGGCCGCATCTTGATTTCGCATTTCTTGATGGTGAAAAGAATCTAGTTGAGGATATGGTCTACTTAAGAGATATTGTTGAGAAAGTGCATGCTAAGCGAAAAGAGTTGGGAATTCCTGTTCGCCAGCCTCTTATTGAAGCTATTGTTATGTCCCCTGATAAAAGATTTGAAAAATTAAGCATGGATTTGTTTAAGATAGCAGAAGATGAATTAAATGTGAAGAGATTGGTTTTTAAGTTTGCAAAAGAAGAGTTGGTAGAATTGAACACAAAAATTACCCCTAAATTAGAAGAGGAGGCGAAAGCTAGGGAATTGTTAAGAAAGATTCAAGAAGAGAGAAAGAAAATGAATATTTCCTTTACTCAACCGACAATTGTCTATTCGCCTTGGTTGCCTAAAGATAAACAATTCTTGCAAATGATATTGAAAAAAAGTTCTTCTTCTAAGATATTAAAGGATAATGCTTTTAGAGTAGAGATTCTAAGTGAAAAATGATCTCTTTAAAAAAGATTGATTTTTTTTTGGTTATACCCATATTTTTTCTTATTTCTCTTAGTGTTTTAATTCTAAATTCAATCTCACCTTATCTGTTTCCCAACTATTATCTTTATATCTTAGTTTCTATTCTTTTGTTTATTGTCTTTTCAAAGTTGGACTATGAAGTTATCTCTTTTCTGTCTCGCTATATTTATTGGTTTTCTATTTTTTTGTTGGTTTTGGTGCTTTTTGTGGGTGAAGTTACCAGAGGCTCTATCAGATGGATTCCTCTAGGTTCTTTTTCAATCCAGCCGGCAGAAATAGTTAGACCATTTTTGATTATTTTCTGGGCTGATTATCTGACAAGCAAAAAGCTAACGACCAAAAGGTTTTTTGTTTTTCTGGCATCTTTCTTTTTGCCTGTATTTTTGATCTTAATTCAACCTTCACTAGGAGTTTCTATTTTGACAGCGGTATCTTTTTTGGGAGTTTTTTTGCTTTTGCCGATTGACAGAAGGAAATTGTTTTTACCTCTTTTATTTTCTGCATTGATTATCCCCGTTTTTTATCTCTTTCTTGCTCCTTATCAGAAGCAAAGGATTAAAACTTTCCTGGACCCCACCCTTGATCCTTTTGGTACAGGTTACAACAGTATTCAATCTATGATGGCGGTTGGTGCAGGGCAATTTTTGGGCAGGGGATTGGGTAAGGGTGTCCAAACCCAACTACAGTTCCTACCTGAGAAACACACTGATTTTGTTTTCGCTGCAATTGCTGAGGAATTAGGATTTATGGGTAGTTTGTTTGTTCTTATTGCTTATTTTTTTCTATTTTGGAGACTAACTAAACTGATGTTAGAAGCAAAGTCGCATTCAGTTAGAGCTTTTCTATCAGGTCTTTTCTTTACTCTTTTGGTTCAAGTTCTTGTTAATATTGGTATGAACATGAACCTTGTTCCTGTGACTGGAATTACTTTACCGCTCCTTTCATCTGGAGGCTCTTCCTTGATTTCGGTTATGATTTCCTTGGGGCTCGTAAACGGAATCTCCAAAAGGAGACGTTAGGGTCTTGTTTTTATTTTGATTGGAGGTTAAAATATCCCTTATGATGAAAAAAGCAGTAATTAGGATAAAAAATAGGCAGTATGAGGTTGCAGAGGGAGAAGAGCTTTTAATAGATAAGAATTTGGAGCCAAAGGTAGAGCCTGAAGTACTTCTTGTTTTTGATGATGACAATAAGGTGGAAGTGGGGAAGCCAGTTTTAGAGAAAGCCAAGGTCGTTCTTGAAGTGTTAGATCAAGTTAAGGGAGAAAAAGTTGAGGTTTTAAAATACAAAGCTAAATCTCGCTATAGGAGAAGATATGGATTTAGACCGTTATTTACTAAGGTTAAAGTCAAGGAAATTAAATTAGCTTAGCTCGGTTCTTCTCTAACAGAATATATCTAAATATATATTAATGAATCCTCTTGACAGCTGTGAAAAATTTGTTTATATTGTCTTAAAATATGTCTAAGAAGAAACAAGGTGGAAAAACAACTCAACATGTAAGACCTGAAGGAAAGAGATTGGGTCTCAAAGTGGCAGACGGCCAAGAGGTTTCAGCAGGTGAGATTTTGGTTCGCCAGAGAGGAACTAAAATTAGAGCGGGTAGAGGTATAAAAGTTGGGAGAGATCATACTTTATATGCGGTTGAGTCAGGAATTGTTAAGTTTAGGACTATAGAGGGTAAAAAAGAGGCTTATATAGTTAAAAAGTGATATGGCAGAAGAAGTAATTCAGTTGGATGTAAATGAAATTAACCCCAATCCTTTGCAGCCAAGAGGCGCAATCACGCCTGAAAGTCTAGTTGATTTAGTCGATTCTATAAAAGAGCATGGTGTCCTTGAGCCCCTGGTTGTGGCTAAAACTCCGGCTGGTTATCAAATTATTGCAGGCGAGAGGCGTTGGAGAGCTTCAAAACTAGCTGGTTTGACTCATGTCCCTTGTATTGTTAGGGAAACCACTCCAAAAGGAATGCTTGAAATGGCATTGGTTGAAAATGTGCAGAGAGTTGATTTGAATCCAATAGATAGAGCCAAAGGCTTTGAAAGATTGATGAATGAGTTTGGAATGACTACTTCTGAAGTTGCGATTAAGATCGGAAAGTCTGTTTCTTATGTTTCAAACACAATTCGTCTTTTGGCTTTACCTGATGCTCTAAAAGACGGTTTGCTTTCGGGATTGATAACAGAGGGGCATGCAAGAGCACTAGCTGGTATTGAAGATCAGGAATTAATGATTGAAGCTTATAAGATTATTCTTCGAGAGTCAGCTTCAGTCAGAAGAGCCGAAGAATTGGCACGCAGAATGAGGCATAAGGCAGGACAAAAACCCAAGCCTCAAGCGCGTGAGTCTCAAATGAGAATTATTTCAGAGGAAATAGATAGAATGCAGGAAGAAATGCTTCAGGCTTTAAAGAAACTTGAAAAAGATGGCGATGAAAATTCTTCCCAAGTGAAACTTTCCCGTTCACGCAGGGAGACTCGTGTCAGTTTCATTTTGAAAGGCTCTCCTGAAGAAACAGAGGAAAGGCTTCAGAAAATATATAAAGCTTTAGTTTCTTAACTAGAAATTATATTCCACTTTGGGGGTAAATCCTGCTTTTTGTGGTGGCCAATAGACAAGCCAGGCTCTGCCAATGATGTTTTGTTTTGGCACAAAACCCCAAGCTCTTGAATCTGAGGAATAAGGTCTATTGTCTCCCAAGACAAAAAAGTGATCTTGAGGAACAACAACTTCTTTATCATTTGGCAGAAAAAGTCCTCCGCTTGTGTAAAGAGTGCTTGCGAGATAATTTTCTTCAAGCATTTTTCCATTGATATAAACATGACCGTTTTTTATTGAAACTGTTTCTCCTGGAAGACCGATTATTCTTTTAATATAATCATCCTCCTCATTAACAGGAGCTTTAAAAACAATTACATCGCCTCTTTGTGGAGGATTAAACCGGTAGGTAACTTTATCAGTCAGCAAAAATTCACCATTGGGATAATTTGGCTGCATTGAGTCTCCTTTGATTTTATGCGGTTGAAAAAGAAGGAGATAGATAAAAAGAAAGATTGAGATAGCAAACACTACTGTCTGAAGTATATCAAAGAAAAAAGATCCGAGTTTTTTGATGGGTTCCATATTTTATCTATTAAATACTAATTCAAGATTGTGGTGATAGTCAATTGCCAAAATTGGGGATAACATCATGATATCCGCTTTCTCTTTGGCCTTGAGGAGTAACTTGGACAAATCTTGCCTTTTTCCAGAGTTCTTTTATGTTTTTGGCTCCAGAATAGGAAAAACCAGCTCTTAAGCTAGCTTCTAGATAAGAAACGATTTCGCTTAAAGGGCCACGATAGGGAACTAGGCTTTCAATTCCTTCAATATGCTTGAGATAATTTGAGCTGGTGTTTATCTTTTGTGTATGTTTTTCTTTTTCAGCTTTTGAAGTTGAGGCGTTGTAGGTCTTGTATTTTTTGCCATCTTTGACGACTATCTCTCCTTCTGATTCGTCGCAGCCTGCAAATTGGCTGCCGATGACAACTGCTGAAGCTCCTGCCGCCAGTCCTTTCATAATATCACCCGGGTTTTTTGTCCCGCCGTCGCAAAGAATAGTCTTTTTAAATTTTCGAGCTGCTTTTGCGGCTTCAAGCAAAGCAGTAATCTGTGGTACTCCAGCTCCGGTGGTAATTCTCGTGGTGCAAATTGTCCCCGGACCGACTCCAACTCTAACAGAATCAGCACCTGCCTTAAAAAGATCACAGGCTGCGTCGTATGTCGCTACAACTCCCGAGATGATATCTACTTTATTTCCATAGAGTCTTTTGAGCGTTTTTGTAACATCTATAGCTTTTTGCAGAGCGCCGTGGGCTACATCAACCGTGATGATGTCGGCTCCCGCTTCAACTAATGCCTTGGCTCTTTCTAATTCCCCATCTCTTATGCCAACAGCCACGCCAACTTTAACTCCCTCTTGTTTTACCTCTTTTACCATTTGTACTTCTTCTTCAATGGCGTTAAAGCGAGGCAGAAAACCAATGCCGCCAAGTTGGCCTAAAGTAACTGCCATTCTTACTCCTGTAACATCAGTCATATTAACGCTGATGAGAGGAATTTTTAAGGTAACTCTGGGGGTAATTTGAGTAGTTAGGTCTACATCTTGCCTGCTATTGATCTCTGAATGCTGAGGTACTAAAAGCACATCATCGTAAGATAAAGCTAGAGGTATTTCTTTTTCTTTCTTGATTCCAAACACAAATTTAACTTTATGATTTTTATGTTTTTTTGTCAATTCTGGAAATGGCTGATGAAAAGGTGCTAAAATATTAGTTTAAGAAACTGTTTTGCTCGTGTAGCTCAGTTGGTTAGAGCGTTCGGTTCACATTCGAAAGGCCCCTGGTTCGAGTCCAGGCACGAGCACTGTTTAGTAATTATATGAATAAAAACTCGCGTATTTTTTTATTTTTTTATATTTTTGTTATTTTGTTTTTCTCTTTCAGTATCTTGAGTAATATCTTTCACGCAATTTCTATTTATAAGAGTTTTAGCTTTCCTCTAACCGCTTTGAATTTATTGCAAAGATTATCTGGCTCTCTGGCTTTATTTTTGCTTTTTGTGCAGATAGTAATAGGCGCTTATCGGCCAAAATGGTCCTCAATATTGGGTGGTTGGGTAATGAATTTCCATATCTGGGAGGGCAGGGTAGCTTATTTTTTGGTTCTACTCCATACTTTTTCTTTGCTTCTTTTCAACTTTGTCGCCAAAAAAGGTTTTAATCCTTTTTATGTTTTTGTTGATTTTTGCATTCTTTGCAGAACAAAGCTTGAGCTTTTTTATTCATTTGGCAGATTTGGATTTTATCTTTTGACTCTTGCTGTTGTTGCGGCTGTTGTAAGAAGTAGGCCTTGGTGGAAAGAAAACTGGCGCTATTTTCATTACCTTAATTATGTTTTGTTTTTCCTAATTTCTCTTCATACTTTCTTTGTAGGTTCTGATTTCTCCTATAAATCAGGCTATCTCTTTTACTTTCTTCTTTCTTTTGTGATTGTGGTATCTTTGATTGTTCTCCAAAAACTACTCTTCTGGTTTAAATCAAGCTTTAGGTGGAAGTAGTTGGTTGTTTTTTCAAGTTCCAGAAAGTTTAATTTCAGAATATCTAATTTTTTATTCTTGTTATTCTCGATGTTAGTGGCATAGAGACCTTTTTAACTCATTTTTTAATTTTTGGTGACAAGTCTAATATACGCTGATCCATTTTTTGTAAGAGATTCTTTATTCTTGATATTTGACAGATATCTATTTGTGTGTTGTATCCGTGTACTAGTACACGGATACAAATAAAAATATTTTTTGTAATTGTGAAGTAAAAAATCCACGGCCTAAAGGCCGTGGCTTTCTTGGCTCCATCTAAACTATTCTACATCCACGCGCTAAAGCGCGTGGCTTTATGATTAGATGTAGTAAAATAGACCTTAATTATTGCAGGGAATTTTCAGTGAGAGTATTCTCGTCGAATTTTATGGTTTTGGCAAAAGGCAATCTTCCTTTTATTTTGTATTCTTTCCAGGAATAGTCGCCATTTTTAAGGAATTGCCCGATAAGAAGTGTTGATTCATCAGCAAGAGGAAGAAAGCCAACTTTGTATTTTCCTGATTTGGGATTAATTTGAGCTACCACATTGTGTTTGTCTCTTTTGATTTTCCCTTGAGGATCAATTGAGACAAAGGTCGAAGGGTAAGCTATCATTACCAGCGCAGATTTTGGCTCTTCACCTACAGTTAATGAAGTTGCTGACGGTTCTCCTTTGAGAAAACTTATAATAGTGTTTATTCCTTCTTGTGATGTCACCAAGCCTCCGTGATTTTGATTGATTTCAAAGTTTGTGACGCTTTCAATTTTGGCGCTTTTTGAAAGCACAGTTCCGTCTCCATTAGTTGTTGTTTCTTTTCCTGCTGGCTTGCCTTCTTCCCAAAGACCGAGTTTCTTTTCCTTTTTGGAAGGTTCTTTTGTTCTAATGTTTTCTAGCGTATCAAAACCTGTTCCCGAAAGTGTGGCAATGATAGTGTTGCCATTGTTTGGGAAATTGCTATTTTTTAGCCATTCGTTAGCTTCTATGCCTTTTAGTTCTTCTGTCTTTTTGTTTCTAAGGAATGAGTAGATTGGAAGTAAGTCTTGAAAAGATGGAACAATTTTTCTTAATGTTTGCATGTTGTTTTTGTGATTAATTCCGCATCGTTTAATAAGAAGAGTAGCTGCGATTTTGGTTACCAAACTGTTATTCCAAATTTCACCACCATACCATGCAGGATAGGCAAGAGCGGTTCCTTGATGAGGCGACCCTACTGAAATGTATTTGTAGATTTTGTTACCGCCGTTTTCAAGATGGGCTCTACCTACAAGACCTCCCATACTGTGACCCACAAAATCAACCTTTTCATTCTCACCTAGGTTTAGGTTTGTTATTAGGTTTGATATGTTTGTGCTGTGCGATGGAATTCTTTTTCTCCAGTCGTAATAAAAAGGAATGACTTGAAAACCATTATCTTGAAGCGACGAGATCAGAGGATTATAAATGTCTTCAGCAAAAGGTGCCATTGTCCAATCACCTTGATATCTATCAAGCTTGCAGTTGAGGATCGCCTCTGTGTTCCAACTTGCCCCCATCCCAGGAGCAAGAATGACTTTTTCAACGTGTGGGGTTGGTGGTGTGTCTAGGCTTTTCACCAAAACATCATCGAAAGCTGTTGTGTGGGGTGTTTGTGTCCAGACTAACAAACCTACTGCTCCATTGTATATTGGGGTGTTGCTTTCTGTCTTTTTGTCTGTATATTCGATAAGCAGTTTGGAGTCTACATATATTTTTATCTGTACATCTTCCCCAATGTTTCTTGCCTCTACTTTTATTGTATAGTCTGTTTTTGGGTAATTGTCTATGTTTTTTTGACTTAGAATACTGCCTGCTGTAGTGTCTAAGTTGGGGGATTTGAATAGTACGATGTCATTACCATGCGATGAGTCGTATTGGCTTCTGAGATTTACCTCGTATGCGGCTTGGTCTTTATTGAAATAGAAGAATATAATTTTGTCAGCGTCGTCTTCTTCCTCACTTCTTACTTTTACAGAGTAGCTATAGTCTTTCCAAGAAGTATCTCCTCTAACAGTGTAAGAATTTTTGCTTATCGTTCCGCTCGGAGATGCTGTTCCCCAGTATTCACCGTTATTTACAAACCAATCTCCATTGAAAGTATGTTCTTCCCAACCATCAGAATCGCCATCATCAAAATTGTCAGAAAGAAGTACACTGTTTTGTGCGTCAGCCTGTCTTGCTATTAAGTGGGGTAAAAGTAGGTAATTTATGAGTGAGAGTGATAAAATGATTGAAATTAAATTTTTGTTTATTCTCATAAATTGAAATCTCTTGTACTTATTACAGTTAATCATGATTCTAATTTTGTTGTCAATATGATCTTTTTAGTTTTTTAGAACCAATGAGGGTTTTGATGTTTGCGAGGTATTTCAATCCGCATATAGGGGGGGTAGAGAGACACGTATCTAGTGTGGCTAGTGTTTTATGTAAGAAGGGAGCTTCTGTAACTGTAATTACAGAAAAGTACGATGAAAATCTATCAGATGATGAATTTCTGGGTAAAGTAATGGTTTTGAGATTTGATTATCCCAAGGTTAAGTTTGTAGGGCTTCTTTTAATTTGGTTTAAGTTATTTTCCCATTATCTAGATGAAATTAAGAGAGCTGATATTGTTCATATACATGATGTATTTATCTGGTACTTGCCGTTCAGGTTTTTATTTCCTAATAAGCCTGTGTATATTACCTTTCATGGTTATCCTTCTTTTCCATTAAGCAGAAAAGCGATTTTTTATCAAAAGGTGGCTGAGAAGTTAACTGGGGGTAATATTTGTGTAGGATCTTTTATTGAAAAATGGTTTGGGACCAAACCGAGTTTTGTAATTTATGGAGGAGTCGATTTTAAAAAGTTTCATCCAGTTACAAATGAGGAGATGATTTACGACGCAGTCTATTTAGGCCGGCTTGATGATCAAAGTTGTTTTTTGAAGTATCTAGATGCTTTTAAAATTTTACTTAAGAAAAAGCTTAGATTTAAACTTCTGGTTTTGGGCGACGGAAAGTATAAAAGTAAAATAAAGGAGAGTAAAAATTTAGTTTATAAAGGTGCTGTGGAGGACCCTTTTCATTTTATCCAAAAATCAAGATTTGCTTTTGTCTCAGGTTATCTCTCTATTTTAGAAGCTCTAGCTTGCAAGAAGTTGGTCTTTGCTATGTTTGACGATCCTTTGAAAGAAGATTATCTTAAGATGACGCCTTTTTATAAGTCGATTGTGGTATGTAATAGTTCTAGCGAATTGGCAAGGTATGTAGAATTTTATACTCTTAATCCAAATGAGGCTGAAAAGAAAATAGAACCAGGCTACAAGTGGGTCAAGAAACAAACGTGGGATAGATTGGCTGATACTTATTTAACGCTGTGGAAAACTTGATCGAAAATTTTTGACAGATTTTATGTTTTAATTGTTTTGATTTTTAATATGAAAGTTTCGGTTTGTTTGACGGTTTTGAATGAGGAGAAGACGATTGGGAGGGTGTTGGAGGGGCTTTTGGAGCAAACTAAAAAGCCTGATGAGATAGTTATTGTTGATGGAGGATCAACCGATAAAACAGTTGAAATAATCAGGCATTTCCAAAAGAAAGATGAGAGCATTAAGCTTGTTGTTGAGAAATCAACCATTGCTCAGGGCAGAAATTTATCCATAAGTCTGGCCAAAAATGAGATAGTTGCCTTGACTGATGCAGGTTGTGAGCCTTATCGTGATTGGCTTGAAAATCTCGTCTATTTTTTGAGGCATAAAGAAATAGGAATTGTTGCTGGTTTTTATGAAATGCCAGCCCCAACTCCTTTGGGTAGGGTAATCTCTTGTTATCTGGGTGTTCCTGAAGAAAGATTTGATCCAACTTCCTTTTTGCCTTCAACAAGAAGTGTCGCTTTTAGAAAAGAAGTTTGGGAAAAGCTAGGGGGTTTTGATGAAAGCTTAAAGAAAACAGGTGAGGATTCTTTGTTTTTTTATAAAGCCGTGAAATCTGGCGTGAAAATTGCAAGGGCAAAAGAGGCTAGGGTAGTGTGGGGAGAACCGGGGAAGCTCAGTCTTAAAGAATTCTTTGGCAAAGTTTCAAGTTATGCCTATGGAGATATTAAATCCAAAATTTTCTGGCATCCCTCCAAAGGCCTAATGTCGCACAATATTAAAATAATTTTAGTCTTTGCTCGTTATATTTTATTTTTGTTTTTATCGGTTCAGTTTTTAAGATTTCCGCGATTATATTTTTGGGTTCCTTTTTTGTTTTTGCTTTATCTTTTGTGGCCGATTTACAAGTGGAGAGATGTTTTAAAAACTCAAAAAGAGCGTCTTTATCTGCCTTTGGTTCAGATTGTTTCTGATTTTGCTGTAATTCTTGGTCTTCTGAAAGGAATTTTTGAAAGATAATTTCTTTAATATTTGCCATTTTTAGGTTACAATCTGTCTGTGGGATACTTTAAAAATGCGGCGAAGGGAGTTTCTTGGATGGGTCTTCTCAGGGCTTCGACGCGTGCGATAGCTTTTTTAAGGATAGCCATTTTGGCAAGGCTTCTAACTCCTGACCAGTTTGGTATTTACGGTGTTGGTTCTTTGATACTTGCTTTTCTTGAGGTAATAACAGAAACAGGAGTAAATATTGTCTTAATCCAATCGCGTAAAAAGTTGGTCCATTATCTTGATACCGCTTGGGTTGTTTCTATCTTTCGCGGTATGTTAATTTCTTTTCTTATGATTCTTGTTAGTTATCCTGTTTCTCTTTTCTTTGGTAGTCCTGCTTCTTTAAATGTAATTCTCTTTTTGAGTTTAGTGCCTTTTTTAAGAGGGTTTATTAACCCAATGATAGTTAGTTTTCAAAAGGAACTTGATTTTAAAAAAGAGTTTCTTTTAAGGTTTTCTGTTTTTTCTTTTGATGCAACGCTTGCTATTCTTTTTGCTTTCTTGACAAAGTCTGTTTTGAGTCTAGCTATTGGCCTTATCGGTAGTGCCCTTCTTGAGGTTTTTCTTTCCTTCTATTTTTTGAAACCTACTCCAAGATTTAAGTTTGAGAAGGAAAAAATTAGGTATATCATCTCGCGAGGCAAATGGTTAACTTTTGCTGGTGTCTTTAACTATCTTTTTGAGCAGGGTGATGATTGGGTGGTAGGGAGAATAATGGGAACTCAATCTTTGGGAATTTATCAAGTTGCTTATAAAGTTTCCTCTCTTCCTGTTTACGAGGTCGGTCAGGTTTTTAACAAGGTGACCTTTCCTGTTTATAATTTGATTAAAGACGATAAAGAAAGGTTAAAGAAGGCTTTTTATAAAGTTACCTTGACAATTTCTGCTTTGGTTGTTCCTTTTGGCTTGATTTTATTTTTCTTTACAGATCCTTTGGTAAGAATAGTTTTGGGGGAAAAATGGCTTTCTGCCATTCCTGTAATTAAGGTCCTATCTATTTTTGGCATAGTAAGGTCTATTGCAAGTTCTGCTCATTCTCTTTACCTGGGCGTTGATAAACAAGAGTATTCTACAATAGTTACTTTAGTTGGCATTTTGGGCCTTGGTTTAACTATTGTTCCTCTAGTAATTAAATTTGGTATAGTGGGAGCTGGTTTTTCGGCTCTTTTTGGCACTTTAGTTTCTCTTCCTTTGGTCTTTTATTATTTGGCTAAAGTCTTTAAAGAAAAATGATTTTATGATGGATTTTAATGAAAGAGTGATACCGGGTGTTACTGCTAATTTTCAGTTTCAGGAGTCACTTGCGCGCTATGAATTCGCTCGAGCGAATCTTAAGAAAGGAATTAAAGTTTTGGACCTTGGCTGCGGTACAGGTTATGGCAGCAACTTGCTTTCAAAAAGTTTTGAAGTTTTTGCTGTTGACTCTGATAAAGAGGCAATATCTTATGCCAAGAAACATTATTCAGGTAGTGCAAGTTTTATTTTTGCCGACGCTGTCTTTTTGCCATTTGGAGATGATGAATTTGACGCAGTCTGTTCTTTTGAAGTTTTAGAACACATTGAAGATGATAGGAAAATGCTCTCTGAAGTAAAGAGGGTTCTAAAAAAAGAAGGCAAGTTTATAATGTCTACGCCCAAAAGAGTTGGCCGCAAATTAAGAAGCCCTTATCATATCAGGGAATATAGTTATGATGAATTGTCTTCTTTATTGAAGAAGTATTTTAAGAGAGTGGAAATAATGGGCCAGTCAAAAAGCGAAAAGGCAAAGAGTGCCTTCGACGATTTTCTTAAGTCACAAAAAGCGAGAGAAAAAATGGTGCAGGGTGATAGTTTTGGTATTAGAAAACTGCTGCCAAAACCTTTGAAAGAAAAGATTTGGAAATTATTGGGAGCTTTCTTTGGCCGCGCGACTCAGGAATCGCTTAAAACTTCCGATTTTCCTATTACCTCAGATATTAAAAATGCTGAATTTTTTATAGCAATATGTCAAAAGTAAAAGTCTCAATAATTATTGTTTATTATAAAGATAAAGAGGCACTTTTTAGTTGTCTTAAATCAATTAAAGAAAACAGGCCTAAAGTTTCTTTTGAGGTGATAGTAGTTGATAATAATGAGGTAAAGAGGATAGAAAAAGAGGTAAAAAAGCAGTTTAATCGGATAAAGTATGTAAAATCTCCGGGAAATATTGGTTATGGAGCTGGTAATAACTTAGGTGCCTCCCTTGCAAATGGTGATTTTTTAATGATCTTAAATCCTGATACTTTAATCAAACCTGGTTCTATAGACACTTTAGTTGATTTTTTGGTTAAAAATAAGGATGTGACAGTGGTAGCTCCGAATTTGATTGATAAAAAGGGTAAAATTTTTACTCAGCTGGGGTCAAGAGAACTTACTCCACTTAGGGGTATAGTTGCTCTTTCTTTTCTGAACAAAGTTTTTCCTCATAACAAAATATCAAGGGATTATTGGCTTAAAGATTTGCCTCTTAATCAAAAAAGAGAGGTGGATGTTGTCCCTGGTTCTGCCTTTTTGATTAGAAAGGATGTTTTTGAAAGGATTGGCGGTTTTGATGAAAATATTTTTCTTTTTTTTGAGGAAAGCGATTTGGGGATAAGAATTAAGAAGCTGGGTTATAAGTTATATATTATTCCTGAGTCAGAAGTTGTTCATTTTTGGTCTGGTGGCAAAAAAGACCCTCCCTATATAAAGAAAATTTTTAAGAAAAGCAGATTCTATTATTTTAAAAAGCATTTTGGTCTAGCTCCCGCACTTTTGGTTGAAGTTTTTGCCAGATTTTCCAAATGGCATTTCTTATTTTTGCTTTTGATTTTGATAGTATTCCTTTTGCTTAGGAGGATTTTTTAGTTTTTGGTTGTTTGGAGTGTGATAAAGTCTTAAAATTATTAAATGATGCTTTCAGCTGTCGTTTTGTCAAAGAATGAGGAAAAAAATATCAAGCTGTGTCTTGAGAGCTTGGCTTTCTGTGATGAGATTATCTTAGTAGACGATTTTTCGGAAGACAAGACAGTTGAGGTTGCAAGAAGTCTCGGGGCTTTAGTCTTTCAAAGAAAACTGGCTGGGGATTTTTCTTCTCAGCGCAATTTTGGTCTTGAAAAGGCAAATGGAAATTGGGTTTTGTTTGTTGATTCAGATGAAATAGTTTCCGAATCTCTTAAACTTGAAATTGTAAGCAAAATCAACGATCCTTTGAACAAAATCTCAGGTTATTTTTTGAAAAGAAGAACATTTTTTTTGGGAAGGGAAATAAAATACGGGCAGGCAAAAGATGATAAAGTTTTACGCTTGGCAAGGAAAAATTCTGGAATTTGGAAACGCAAGGTTCATGAGTTTTGGGAAGTAGAAGGAAAGGTTGGGACTCTGAATAACTATCTTGATCATTACACTTCTTTCAGTCTTAAAGATTTTATTGATAAGATTAATTTTTACTCTGATCTTCATGCTGTCTCCAACTTAGAGGAAGGGAAAAAATCAAATTTGTTTAAGATAATTTTTTGTCCGCCATCTAAATTTCTAGATAATTTTATCTTCAAGTTAGGATTTTTAGATGGCAATTATGGCTTGGTTTTTTCTCTTTTGATGAGTTTTCATTCGTTTTTGTCTTGGAGTAAATTATGGCTCTTACAAAAAAGCAAAAAATAGTTGAGTTTTTAGTTTTCTCTTTTCTTGTTGCCTTTCCCTTTGGGCGTCTTTTGGCCTTTGATTTTAACTTGTTTGGTTTTAGGGTTTCCTTTATTCTTCTTGATTTCCTGGCCTTTATTGGTTTCATCTTGCTTATTTTCTCGGGCAAGATAAAAGGTTACTTTTTAAATCGAAATCTTTGGACTTTATTTTTACCTTTTATTTTTTCTTTCATATATTCTGCCTTTTTATTTAAGACTAGAGAAGTTTTGATTGGCTTTTTATATTTTGCGAGAGTTGTCTTTTATTTGGGTTTTTGCCTTTTATTATTTGATTTTTTGAGGGAAAACAAGAAGATGATTGCAGTTTTGTTTGGTAGCCTCCTTTCAGTCTTATTTTTTTCTCTTTTGTTTGGTCTTGTTCAATATTTTCTTTATCCTGATTTGACCTCTCTTAAATTTTTGGGGTGGGATGATCATCTTTTTCGAATGACAGGCGCCTTTTTAGACCCTGGTTTTACTGGTATTATTTTTGTTTTTGGTTTTATCTTGTCTTGGGTGAAGTATAAGTCTACTAGCCATAAAAGATTTATATTTTTAGCTTTTCTTTTTTTGCTTGGCGTTTCCCTGACTTTTTCAAGAGCAAGTTATTTTTCTTTATTGGTTTCTGTTTTTTATCTCTCCTTTTTATTCAAAGAAAAATGGTTGAAAATTGGTATTTTTTTGATATTGTTTATCTTAATTTTGTCTTTTGTGCCCAAGCCTGCAGGGGAGGGGGTTAATTTAAAAAGGCTTTACAGTGTTTCAGATAGAGTCAATGATTATAAAGAAACTTTGAAGATTTTTTCTTATTCGCCGCTTTTTGGTGTTGGATTTGATAATCTTTGTCTTGCTCGAAGAAATTTTCTTGGCGTTGATAATATCTTGACTCATAGCTGCAGCGGCTCAAGCTCCTCTTTTTTACTGATTCTTTCTACTTTAGGTATTGTTGGTTTTATGATTATCTTTTATTTAGGATTTGAGATTTTTAAGAAGATAGGCTATTCCCAATTGGGTTTTGCCACCAGAGCCTCTTTTATCTCTCTTTTAGTCCACAGCCAGTTTGATAACAGTCTTTTTTATCCTTGGATCTTGGCTTTCTTGGCAGTTATTTTTGCTTTGGAGTTTTCTTCTAACGCCAAAACTGGACGGTGAGCCTTTCGGTTGTGGTATTGCCTGCTTTGTCGCTTGCTACGATTTCAAAATTGTTATCGCCCTCCTGAAGAGTAACTGCGTAGGTAAAACTGCCATCGTTTTCAATAATTACAATTCGATCGTTTATTTTTAAGGTGTCTGCATCTTCTACTTTACCCTGAATTACAATTTGCCTTTGTTTGGAGCCATAGAAAGATTCTCCATCTTTTGGTGAGTCTATAGTTATTTTTGGCGGTTTATTGTCATAAATTATAGTATAGACTTTTGATTCCTGACTTTCGTTACCTGCATTGTCTTTGGCAATAAAAGAGATTTTGTTCTCACCTTCGTTAAGTTCAAAAGTGTAAGTAAAGAGGCCTTCTTTGGTTGAAATTATTTCTTCCTTTTTTGAATTAGCATTAACTATGATGCTAATTCCAGGTTCTGTTGATCCTTTTATTTCTATTTTAGGTTGATTGGTGTATTCAGGAGGGGATTGAATTGTTGGCGAAGCAGGAGGCGTGGTGTCTGTTTTTTCAATCGGCCCGTTGCTTTTTCTTAATTCTCCGATAAATGAGGCTGTTTTGGCAATAAGGGGAATTCCAAAGAAAATAAAGATAATTATGGCTAAAATAGTTAAGAGGATATAAAGAGCCGCCTTTCTTATGTTTTTTCGTTCCTGAACTATAGCTCTTCTCGAATAAACATTGTTCATATTTGTTGTATTAGTTGTTGGATTATCCTCCGCCTTTCTGTCTTGACTGGAGCCAACGGGAAGATTTGAACTTCCAACCTCTCCCTTACGAAGGGATTGCTCTACCGTTGAGCTACGCTGGCTATCATTTTCCAAGGTATTAATATTATACATCTATTCTTTTTTGATATAAATTGCCGATATTTTATCCCGATAAATTTCTTTCCAATTTGAGTTTTGTTCTTGAAGATACAAATCAAGAAAAGTGTTTGCCGGCAGAAGAAGCCAATCGGTCTTGTGTTCTTCAAGTTTTTTATCCCAGCCTTCTTGCGCTTGAATTATTTTTAGATAAGTGGTGTATGGCCTTTCTTTGTTTTTAGTTTCCCATGCAGGCATTCTACCATCAACAAAGAACTTATATTCTGGCAGCTGCCATTCAAGAAATCCTCCCCATTCATAGGAAGAAAAGACATTTTTGCCATCTATTTTTTCTTTCTTGATGAATTCAACTGCTTTGCAAGGGTAAGGCAAAAGCCCCTGACGGCAGAAACTATCTTGATCGTAAATTATTGAGACATTTTTGGGTAGCGAGGTAAAAATAGGAAAGATAAAAACGGCAAGCGAAGTGATATAAACAAACTTTGTCATAATGCTATTTTTTTCAATTGCCTTTATTTTATCTTGCAAACTGTCAAGGATCGTAATTGTTAAAAATAAAGATCAGAAAGGGACGTTTCTTTTTGCTTCTATCGCAGAAAACATAAATACCAGCAAAAATATTGAATTTGGTATTTTATTTCTTGCTTTGGATAAGAGTAAAACCAAAATCGAACAGATTGAGGATATCAGAATAGCTAATTTGATATGGAATGGCGGAGGGGTCCACTCGGCAATTAGGAGCCTTAATGGTGTGGTGATATGGCGTATTATTTCAGCATATATTTTTATACTGTATGGATTTATCAAGGTGGCAAAAAGCGAAGCAAGAAAAACAAGACTAATTGAAGTTGCTGTACCCCATTTTTTATCAGTGATGCTTTTTATAATGTAATAAAGAAAAAGAGCAAACCCAACTACGAATCCTCCGTGGAAATTGACCCAAACAAGAAAAAGAAGGGGTAATATCAAAAAATATTTTTTATTCTCTTTTTCGATCATCTTGCTAAGGTAGAAGTTGGTAAGTACAAAGAATAAAAAGCTATAAATTTGAGCTCTTGGGCCTAATCTGAAAACCTGCCAGGAGGCAATTGCCCCAAGTAAAAAAAGAAGATAGTTTGTTTTTGTGGTTTTGGGGTAGGTTAGATTAAGTAGATAGAAAGAAAAAAGCATAACCAGAAGGTAGCTAAGAGTTAAAAGCTGTAGATTGCCAATTTTGTAAAGGATTGTGGTTATAGCTTGGTAAAGAGAATATGAGTTAGGCCAATAGTAGCCTGAAAGAAAATATGTGAGTATATTTTCTTTGAGAAATTTGCCGTTTTCAAGAAAGTAACCTCCGTATCTTAGATGCCAGCCAAGGTCGCTATCAATCGAAGCGATAAAAAAGATAGGAATAAGACTTAAAATGAGGATAAATTTAAGAGGAATTTTGATCATCCTAGTATCCTGAGAACTTTTCTGTAATGATGTTTCTTTCTTTAATTCCTAATTTTTCAACTTCAATCTCTATTGCAGAGACAAAAGGGGGAGGACCGCAAAGCCAAAAACTGGTCTTTTTAAGATCATAATTTTTGGTTAGCTTTTTAAGAATTTTATGGTCTAACCTTCCTGTTAACTTTTTCCATTTTTCTTTTGACTCTTCAGGGTGAGTAATGGTGATATCAAGTTTTATTTTTCCTTCTTTTTCCCAACATTCAAGTTCTTTTCGAAAAGCAATCTCCTCGGTGGTTGAACAAGAATAGATCAAATGCATCGGAGTCTTATAGCCTTTGTCAATCTGATATTTGATAATACTTCTAAAGGGGGTTATGCCAATTCCTCCTGCTACAAAAACTTGTGTTTCTTTTTTTTCTTTTCCAAGGATAAAATCTCCAAAGGGGCCGCGATAATTAATCAAATCTCCTTTTTGCATTTTATCAAGTGTTCTTTTATAACCTGATTCTTTTCTTATTCTTGTGGTTATCATTAGGTGTTCTTCTGTTGGAGATGAAGCAATGGTAAAGTGCCTTGTATTTCCTCTTTGATCGTCAAAAAAAAGCTTGGGTAGAGTGAGATAGATAAACTGACCAGGTTTAAAATTGAAACCTTTAGGTTTTTCAAAAATGAAGGATTTTATATCTTTACCCTCCTTTTTCTTTTTTAACAATTTAATTTTCATCTTTCTTATTATATATTATTGTAAAGGAGGTGATTTCTATGTGTTATAACTGTGGCTGCGGTTTGCCTGAGGATGATATGGGTAAAGGCAAAGTTTCAAAAGGCGGCGGCTCTTTGACTGAAGACGACTTTCGCCATATGGCCAAAGTTTGGGGTATGAGCCTTGAGGAGACTAAAAAAGAAACTTTAAAGCTTTTGAAGAAAGAGTTGAAAGAAAAGTAAACTTGGAGCAGCGGACCGGATTTGAACCGGCGACCTTCTCCTTGGGAAGGAGACATTCTACCACTGAACTACCGCTGCAAAAACACTTTCATTATAAGAAAAATCTGGTGCTTTGGCAATACTAGCGCGGCAGTCTTAAAACATTTCCGGCATGAATTAAGTTTGGATTGGCAAGCTTGTTTTCCTTTGCAATCTCAACCCATTTATAACCATCTCCATAAGCTCTGACTGCTATTTCCCAAAGATTATCGCCTTTAACTACTGTATAAGTGCCGCCTGTGATCTTTTCTTTTGCCTCGTCTGTTGTTTTGGCTACTTTAGCTTGGATGGCAGGGATTTTTAATTCTTGCTCCTCTTTGATAAGATTTGGGTTTTTAATATTATTCTCCTTGGCAAGATCCACCCAGTTATAACCTGATCCATAAACTTCCTCTGCAATCATCCATAATGATTGTCCTTTTTTAACAGTGTATGTTTTCTTGTTATTTTGATTTTCCTCTTTTTCTTCAATCTGGGTATTTGTTGCAGGAACTGTTGAACCTTGCTTACCTTTTTTAAGGTAATTGAAAACTAAAACGCCGGCAAAGATAATAACAATAACACCAAGAATAGTACTGATGGTTGATTCATTAAGTTTTAATGTTTTAAGTGTTTTTTTGAGGTCCAATTTTTTTCACCCCCTTATCTTTCTGGGGCAGGAGAAAAGCAGGTTTTAATCTAAGGTTGAATTTAGATTAAAAACTCGTTTCTGTCAAGAGCAATGATTTTTTGGGAGATCTTGTCCTTAATGTATTTTTTGTTTTTATCTTTTATGATAAAATAAGCTTGTTGGGGTTGTAGCTCAGTTGGTCAGAGCGTCCGCCTGTCACGCGGAAGGTCGCGGGTTCGAGTCCCGTCAGCCCCGCCCGCAATTTTTTATCCAACTTGCATTCGTGTATACGGATAAATTATTCTACGAGAGATTGTGATCGCTTGCTATTGCGCTTAAGTTGTCTTGTGTTATATTTAATTTGAAAGGGGGTGAGAATATGAAGGGTTATCATACCGATATAGAAAATGCTACCGAGACTAATAGCGATTATCGTCGCGTTCTTTATACAGGCAAGCATCTCCAGCTGGTTTTGATGTCTTTAAAGCCATCAGAGGAAATAGGCGAAGAAATTCACGAAGAAAATGATCAGTTTTTCCGCTTTGAGGAAGGCGAAGGCAGGGTGATAATTGACGGAAATGAATATCAAGTAAAAGATGGCGATGCTGTAGTAGTTCCTGCTGGGGCTAGACACAACGTGATTAATACAGGGAACGAGCCTCTTAAGTTTTATACAATTTATGCGCCGGCACATCACAGATTTGATGTAGTTCGTGCTACAAAAGAAGAAGCAGAAGCCGATGCGCCTGAATTTGACGGGAGGACTAGCGAATAGTTTCCCCCCACGTCTTTAAAAGCCATAGCTTTAAGCTGTGGCTTTTATATTTAGTGCAAATTGTTTTGCTATAATTTTATTAATAATGAAAATTGATAAGAATTTGAATAATTTGCAAATTGCAAATCTCTTAAGAGCAATATCGGCTTCTTATCAAATAAAGGATCCTGATAAAAATAAATTTAAGATCATTGCTTATGATCGTGCAGCTAGTGCAATTGAACACCTTTCAAGCGAAGCAAAAGACCTTTATGATGAAGGAAAATTAGATCAAATCCCTGGCGTTGGTTCTTCAATAGCTTCTCATTTGGCTGAAATTTTCAAGACAGGGAGATCGCGTCATTTTGAGGAAGTCACAAAGGGGATTCCTGAGGCTGTTTTTGTTCTTATGGAATTGCCAAGGGTGGGACCAAAAACTGCCTTGAGACTGGTTCAGGATTTAGATCTTTCTTCGTCAAAAGATCCTATTTCTGATCTTGAAAAGAAGGCCTTGGAAGGAAAGATTGCTTTGCTTGAAGGTTTTGGAGAAGAATCTCAAAAGGATATCCTTAAAGCAATTTCTGAGTTTAAAGGCAGAGATAAAAGGATGCTCTTGCCTTATGCAAGCCAAATCGCAGAAAATGTAATTAACTGGATCAAGGAGAGTAAATACGCGCTTCGTGTGGACGCATTAGGAAGCTTGAGAAGGCAGGTTTCAACCATTGGTGACATAGATATAGCTGTAGCTTCAAGAAATCAATCACGTGTCATTGAGCATTTTGTTGCCTATCCTAAAATTGTTCGGGTTATAGAAAAGGGGGAAAAGAAAGCTTCAATTCTTCTGCCTTCTGATATTCAAGTGGATTTGATGGTAGTTGACCCTGATTCTTACGGTTCGCTTTTGCAGCATTTCACAGGTTCCAAACACCACAATATAGCTTTGAGGGAATATGCCTTGAAGAAGGGGCTTAGTCTTTCTGAGTATGGAATAAAAATAAAAAGTGAGAATACTCTCAAGAAGTTTGCAGACGAAAAATCGTTTTATAATTTTTTGGGACTTGATTTTATTCCTCCGGAATTGCGTGAAGATACAGGTGAGATTGAAGCAGCTGAGAATCATAAGCTTCCTAATTTAATTACTCTTGATGATGTTAAGGCGGATTTACAGATTCATTCAGACTTTGATATTGAGACAAGCCATGATCTGGGAGAGTCGTCAATGGAGGATATTGTTAAGAAAGCATCAAGCTTGAATTATGAATATATTGCTTTTACAGAGCACAACCCTTCAAAAAGCAGACATTCTAAATTCCAAATTTTAGATATTTTGAAGAGAAAAAGAGAAAAGGTCGCCGAATTAAATCAAAAATTAACAACAATCAAGAAAGAACAATTTAATTGTTCAGAGGAAAAAGCTAAAAATATTGGAGTAAAAAAAGTGTTCAATAGCCTTGAAATAGATATCTTACCTGATGGAAAACTTTCTATTCCTGATGAGGCTTTGGAATTGCTTGATTTTGCTTTGGTCTCTATTCATTCTAGTTTTAGACAATCAAAAGAAGAAGTGACTAAAAGATTAATCTTGGCACTGTCTCATCCCAAGGCTAAGATTCTAGCTCATCCTACTGCAAGAAAGATAGGAGAGAGAGAAGGAGTTGATGCTGATTGGATGAAAATTTTTGAATTTTGTGTGAAAAATAAAAAGTGGTTGGAAATTAATGCCGATCCGATGCGTCTTGATTTGCCTGATTTTTTGGTTAAGGAGGCTTTGGGTGTTGGTGTTAAATTTACTTTAGGTACTGATTCGCATCATAAGGACAACCTGGACAATATGAAGTGGGGAATATCGGTTGCAAGACGTGGCTGGGCAACTAAAGCTGATGTTATCAACTGCCTTAGCCTTTCTGAATTTGAAAAGCAATTATCTTCTTGATTAAAAGTGGTATTACTTCTAGAATGTAATCAAGAAAGGTGGTGATAATTAATGGTCTACTTGTTAATTGCAGTCTTGGTTGCCTTACTCTTGTGGGTGGTTAATACTTATAATTTTTTCGTATCAACCAAAGCTAGAATTAAGGCTTCGATCCAGGAAATTGGCAATCAATTGAAAAGACAAGCTGATTTGATACCCAATCTTGAGGCTTCAGCTAAAGCCTATCTTTCGCACGAGAAGGAAATTTTCAAGTCTTTAACTGATGCGAGGAAAGCAGTTGAAGCAGCAGTTAAATCTCAAGATGTTAGTGAAATGGCAGAAGCAGGCAGTAAGCTTGCTGCTGTTCTTCCAAAAATTCAGGTATTGGTTGAATCAAATCCTGAAATTAAGGGTTCTGAAGTTGTTAGCAAGTTAATGGATGAGTTGCGTGACACATCAGATAAAGTGATGTATGCAAGAAGGTTGGTTATTGATTTAACAGCCGACTATAATGTCAAGCGCGTTTCTTTTCCATCTAATTTGGTGGCAGCTATCTTTGGGTTTAAAGAACAGCCTGGTTTGATAACACCAACAGAGGGGGAACACGTTGAGGTCAAGGCAGAAGATTTGAAGGCGCCAAGAGTGAAACTATAACTTTGACCTTCTCGTATTTTCTTAGTAAAGTAATTGCTTAAAAATGATATAATCTTGTTGTTATGGAGAATATCTACGAGGTGACATCAAATAACAAGAGAAAGAGTTTCTTGGTTGTTTCTTTTTTTGTTGTTTTTGTGGCTTTCGCAACTTATTTTATTGCTTCAGCTATGGTTTACTACTTAGGATATGAGGTTTCGTGGCTTGGGGTTTCTGGTATTGCTCTTATTATTTCTGGTCTAACCACCTTTTTGGGTTATTATTTTTCTGATCGTATTATCTTAACTATTTCTGGGGCCCGTCCGGCAGATAGAAAAAGGGATTTTCTTTTTTATACCGTTGCTGAAAATTTGAGTTTAGCGGCTGGTTTGCCAAAACCCGCTCTTTATGTTATTGAGGATAGTGCTACTAACGCTTTTGCGACAGGCAGGAGTCCTGAAAAAGCCGTAGTTTGTGCTACTCGTGGCCTTTTGGAAAAACTTGATAGAACCGAACTTGAAGGAGTTGTTGCCCATGAGCTTTCTCATATTAAAAACTACGACATTCTTTTGATGTCTGTTGTTTCGGTGCTTGTAGGCTCGGTTTCCCTTTTGGCTGATATGTTTTTGAGAGGAGCTTTTTACCGAGGTAATAGGGATGAGAGAAATAGCGCTGGCGCTTTATTCGTGATACTTGGTATCTTGTTTGCTATTATTTCTCCTTTGATTGCTCAGCTTATCAGGCTAGCTATTTCAAGAAGGCGTGAGTTTTTAGCTGATGCTTCAGCTGTTGCTATTACAAGGCAACCTTCGGGTTTAATTTCTGCTCTTTATAAAATTTCAAAAGATAGCGAACCTTTGGAAGTTGCCAACAAAGCAACTGCCCACCTTTTTATTGTCAATCCTTTCAAAGAAAAAGCTCGTGGTGCAGTAGATTGGTTCTCTGGGCTTTTTAATACCCATCCGCCGATTGAGGAGAGAATTAAAGCCCTGGAAAAGATGATTTAACTTCTTGCCTTAGCTTTCTTTAGGTTGTATTATTCTTGTGATGGCATCACTTACGGACAATGATATAAAACATATTGCCAAACTTTCTCGTCTTGATCTCTCTTTGTCTGAGGTAAAAAAATTCAAAAAACAACTCTCTTCGGTTGTTGATTTTGTGAATCAGCTTTCTGAGGTTGATACCAGCAAAGTTGAGCCAACTAGTCAAACAACAGGTCTTAACAACATCTGGCGTAATGACGAAGTTTCACCAGGTCTTAGAGAAGAAGAGGTTTTCTTTTCTACTGATAATCAATATGCCGGTTATTTTAAAGTAAAAGCACTTCTTTCGGAAAGGGGAGAAAAATAAGTTATGAAAGTACCTTTGACAATTCAAGAAACTCAAGAGGCTTTGAAGAAAAAAGATCTAAGTTGCGTTGATCTTGTTGATTATTACCTTGAGAGAATTGATAAATTTAATCCTGAAATAAATGCCGTTCTTACTGTTTCAAGCGAGGTGGCTTACAGTCAGGCTAAAAAAGCTGACAAGTTAATTAAAGAGCTGGGAGATAAAGCTTTTGAAGAGTTTCCTTTGCTTGGGGTGACGGTGATTTATAAAGATATGTTTTTGACAAAGGGAATAAGAACTACTGCAGCTTCTCGTGTGCTTGAAGATTATGTTCCTGCCTACTCGGCAACTGTGGTTGAAAGGCTTGAAAAAGCAGGATGTATTACTCTTGGCAAGGCTAATCAAGACGCTTGGGCTCATGGTTCATCTGGAGAAAATTCAGATTTTGGCCCGACCAAAAATCCATGGAACAAAAAATTAGTCCCTGGTGGATCTTCAAGCGGATCAGCAGCAAGCTTAGCGGCCGATTTTTCCTTAATTTCAACAGGGACTGATACTTGCGGTTCTATTAGGTTGCCTGCAAATTATTGTGGAGTTTTAGGTTTAAAACCGACTTATGGTTCGGTTTCAAGGTTTGGAATTATTGCTATGGCCTCGTCTCTTGACAGTATTGGCCATTTTGGGCGTGTTGTTAGTGATGTTAGGAAAGTCTTTGAGGTTACTCGGGGAATAGATGGCCATGATTCAACTCTAAGTTCTCTTCATAAGCCTTATCAACCTAAAAGCAAAGGTCTTAAAATAGGCTTGCCAAAAGAATTTTTGGGAGAAGGACTTGAAGATGATGTGAGAGATGGTGTTCTTGAGGCTGCGAAGACTTTTGAAAAAATGGGTAACAAAATCATGGAGATTTCTTTACCTCATACTAAGTATGGAATTTCCGTTTATTATATAATTCAGCCAGCCGAAGTTTCGTCAAATCTTTCGCGTTATGATGGTGTTCGCTATGGCAAGGATAGAAGCTTCTTTGGTGATGAGGCAAAAAGAAGAATAATGCTTGGTTCTTATGTTCTTTCGGCTGGATATTATGATGCTTATTATCTTAAAGCCATGAAAGTTAGATCTGTGATAATAGAAGAGGTGGATAGAGCTTTTGAAGATGTAGATCTAATTCTTGCTCCTGTTGCTCCTAGTTTGCCTTTCAAACTTGGGGAAAAAGTCAACGATCCTCTAAAAATGTACTTAACCGATATTTATGCTGCGACTGCTAATTTATGTGGCATTCCTTCTCTAGCTGTGCCTTCTGGTTTTAATAAAGACAATCTTCCTTTCGGTTTTCAGATAATGGGGCCAAAATTTTCAGAAGAACTTTTGTTTGCTAGTGCTCTTGAATATCACCGATTTATAGATTACAAACCGCAGGTTGCGAAAATAATATGAAAGAGTATAAGTTTTTAGTTAGTAACAGGAATTTTGTTTATTTGTGGACTTCGCAAATTTTGTCTCAACTGGCTATCAATGTGATGAATTTTTTGCTTTTGACTCGCCTTTTTTCTCTTACCAATTCAAGTATAGCTACTTCTTTTCTTTGGGTAGCTTACTCTTTGCCTGCTATTTTGATTGGTCCTTTTGCCTCAGCTTATGTTGATATGGCAGATAGGAAAAGGCTTTTGATGATTACTAATTTCTTACAATTTTTAGTTATTTTGGTTTATGCATTTACATTTAATTTTAGAGTTTTTTTGCTCTATGGTGTGGCTTTGGCTTATTCATTTTTGAATCAGTTTTACGTTCCTTCCGAAGCTGCATCTTTGCCGTCTTTGGTTAATAAAAGTGGTTTGCCTTTTGCCAACGGGCTTTTCTTTTTGACTCAGCAGTTTTCATTAATTGTTGGTTTTGGATTTGCTGGTGTCTTGAATCAATTCTTTGGTTTTAGAAATTCTTTGATTTTATGCTCTTTGTTCCTCTTTATTGCTTTTGTGAGTGTTTCTTACTTACCCAAAATGAGAGTGGGTAAGATGAAGGGCGGGAGTTTTGATAAATTGATTTTTGACTTCTTTGTAAGGATTAAGGAAGGATACGATTTCATCAAGGCTAATAATAAGGTTCTTTTCCCATTTTTATTGCTTTTGGTGATGCAAATAGGACTTGCTATTATTGTGGTTAATATTCCCTTGGTGGCAAGCGAGATTTTGTCAGTTCATTACGATAAGGCTGGTGTTATGATAATAGTTCCTGCCGGAGTTGGAGCTGCACTTGGAGCTTTTTTGATTCCTTCTTTATTCAAGAAGAAAAAGGTCAGAAAGAAGAAAGTGGTTGAGATATCTTTTGTCTTGATGGGACTTTCTTTTCTTCTTTTTTCTTTTTTATTTGTTTGGGTAGCCGGGTTTTGGAAAGTTGTTGTTTCCTCTCTTTTACTTGTGGTTTTAGGTTTATCTTTCAGTGGGATAATAGTCTCAGCGCAAACCTTTTTGCAGGAAGTTGTGCCGGGGGGTTTGCGAGGGCGCATCTTTGGTAATTTCTGGTTTTTGGTAACAGCAGCCAGCATATTCCCTGTAATTTTTTCCGGCGCTTTTACTGAGTTTCTGGGAGTAAGGTTTTTGCTCTTAATAATTGCTGCGTCAAGTTTTGCAGCTGGTGTATTCTTAAAAGAGAAAGGAGATGATTTAATTGGAGGATAATTTTATTCCAGTAATTGGCCTTGAGGTTCATGTCGAGCTTGCAACAAAAAGCAAGATGTTTTGCCGTTGTCCAGCAGATCACTTTGCTAAAAAGCCAAATACCCAGGTGTGTCCTGTTTGTCTGGGCTTGCCGGGAGCTTTGCCTTACGCTAATAAAGAGGCTATTTTTGATACCATAAAATTTGGTCTTGCTTTTGGTTGTCAAATTAATTTGTTGAGTAAATTTGACCGCAAGCATTATTTTTATCCGGATTTACCCAAGGGGTATCAGATTAGTCAGTATGATTTGCCGCTTTGTTATTCTGGAAAGTGGATTCTGGAGAATGGAAAGGAAATTAGAATAAGGAGGGTACATCTGGAAGAAGATACAGCAAAATTGGTGCATCAAAAAGTGAATGGAGAAAGTGTAAGTCTTATTGATTACAACAGAAGCGGTGTTGCCTTGATGGAAATGGTGACAGAACCTGATTTTGATAAACCTGACGAGGTTAGTGAATTTTTGAGAAATGTTCAGCTAGTTGTGAGGTATTTAGGAATTTCAACCGCTGATATGGAAAAAGGGTCAATGAGACTTGAGGCAAATATCTCGGTTAAGAGAAAAAGCGACTCTAAAGAATTTTTGCCTGATTACAAGGTAGAACTTAAGAATATTAACTCCTTTCGTTTTCTGGAAAAAGCAATAGCAGCTGAGATTAAGAGACAGACTGAACTTTTGGTAAGTGGTATAAAACCTATTCAGGAGACAAGGGGTTATAACGAAGAAACAAATTTAACTTTTTCTCAGAGAACTAAGGAAGAAGCTCAAGACTATAGATATTTTCCGGAGCCTGATATTCCTCCTCTTAGGTTTGAGGTAGAGGAGATAGAAAGGATAAGGAGGCAAGTTCCTGAACTGCCGCGCCAAAAGAAAGAACGGCTTGTGTCGGATTTTGGTATCCCCGTCAATTACGCTGAAATTCTTGTTTCTGACTTGGAAAAAGCTTCTTATTTTGAAGAAGCTGTAAGGCTTGGTAAAGAACATGGTATCTCGCCTAGGTTTCTGGCTGATTTGATTATCAATAAAAAGATGCAGGATGCTTTTCCTGAACCGGCTGGTCTTGTAAAGAAAGCAGTAGAATTGATGAAAAGAGATTTTGCTTCTTATGAGGAAACAAAAAATGCTGTTCTTGAGGTTATAATGGAGGAAAGGAAAGCAGTAGCTGATTTCCAAGCTGGCAATGGCCGAGTACTTGGCTATTTGATTGGAATGGTGCAGAAGAAATTGAAAGGAAGAGGGGAGATAAAGACTATTGAAAGTTTATTAAAGGATAATCTATAAGAAATTATGGAAGGGAATAACAATCGGGATTTAGACTTACAACACGAGGCTGCTAAAATTGCTAACAAGACTGTAGGAAGTGCTGAAATTCAAGGAATTCCTGTCTTGGAGACCGAGCAAGGAACAATGCTGCTTGAGGTTTTGGAAAAGTTGTTAAGGGAGTCTAGGGTTGATTCTTTAACCGGTCTTTATAGACCAAAGGCCTTTTTTGAAGAAGTGGATAGAATTGTTTCTTTTGTAAAAAGGCAGGATAGAAACTATCAAGCTTTGGTAGTGGGGATTGATGTGATAGGGCTAAAGAGAATGAACGAGGAACTTGGCCATGAAGGGGCTGATCAGGTTTTAGCTTCGCTTGGGGTTCTTTTAAGAGAGAATATGAGGGATTATGATTTAGCCTGCAGATGGTCGGGAGATGAATTTGTGCTTTTTATACTTTTGGATATGGATGACAATCCTGACCCCTCCTCTGTGATTGAGAGGATTATTCAAAAAAGGCAAGAAGGGGTAAATTTGCATGTGGGTTTTTCTTTAGTAGAGGGTTTAGACGAAGAGAAAATAAAAGAGAAAATCAAGTTTGTAATTGATAAGATGGAGGATATTAAAAGGAAAGGGGGAGTTGATGAAACCGGAAGAGCAGTTGGAAGTGGTCTTTTTGTTAATGTAGATAAAGATCTATCATAAACAGCTATTTTGTTGGGATAATAAAAAACATGACAAGATTTGTTCACCTTCATGTCCACACTGAATACTCGCTTCTTGACGGCTTGAGTCGTATAAAAGATCTTGTTAGTGCGGTCAAAAATCAGGGAGGGGATGCTGTAGCCATAACTGATCATGGCGTTCTTTATGGAGCTATAGAATTTTATAAAAAAGCAAAAGAACAAGAAATAAAACCGATAATTGGTATGGAAGCTTATATTACTGAGAGTCTAAAGAAGGAAGAGGGTTCAAAGGGGCAAACACATCATCTTCTACTTTTATCTAAAAACAAGCAGGGCTATGAGAATCTAATGGAGCTTTCATCAATTGCCCATCTTGAAGGGTTTTATTATAAACCGAGAATTGATAAGGAAATTTTAGCTAAATACAAAGATGGGCTAATAGTTTCCTCAGGGTGTATGCAGGGAGAGGTCTCGTATTGGTTAAAAGAAGATAATTACAACAAGGCTCGTGAAGTTGCAAGTTGGTATCTTGATCTTTTTGGAGAAGATTACTACCTTGAAATTCAAAGACATAACTTTCGTGATTATTTATCTTTTACGCAGGATGATAATGAAATTAAAGCCAATATAGAAAAATCAGCAAAAGATGAAGAAAAAGTAAATGATGGTTTGGTCAAATTAAGCCGTGATTTGGGTATACCACTTATTGCCACGAATGATGTCCATTATATTAAGAAGGAAGATGCTGTTGCTCAAGACGCTCTGGTTTGTATTTCAACCGGTAAAACTGTGGATGATAAAAAGAGATTAAGATATGTTGACACCCCGGACTTTTACTTGAAGACTCCCGAGGAAATGGTAAGTCTTTTTGCCGATCTGCCCGATGCCATCCAAAATACAGTAAAAGTGGCTGAAAAATGTAATCTTGAGATAGAACTTGGTAAATGGTATTTTCCGAAGTTCCCGCTTCCTGATGGGACTACTGCAGAAGAGCAGTTAAAAAAAATGTGCTATGAAAGAGTAGGGGAAAGGATAGAAGAAGTTGATGACCAGGTCAAAGAAAGACTTGATTACGAACTTGAAATTATCAACAAGAAAGGTTATGCCCCTTACTTTTTAATTGTTGCAGATATGGTTAATTGGGCTAATGAGAAAGGTATAGTCACAAATACCAGAGGTTCCGCTGCTGGATCTCTTGTTTCTTATGTTATGGGCATCACAACCGTTAACCCCTTGCGTTATGTTTTGCCTTTTGAAAGATTTTTAAATCCATATCGCCCTTCACCGCCTGATATTGATTTTGATGTTGCTGATAATAGAAGGGAAGAAGTTATCGAGTATATTATCCAAAAGTACGGTCGAGAGAAGGTGGCACAAATTTGTACTTTTGGAAGAATGCTTTCTCGGGCTGCAATTCGTGATATCGCGCGAGTATTGGGATATCCTTATAGTGTTGGTGACAAGATAGCAAAGCTTGTTCCTTTCCCCAAACAAGGTTTTCCTGTTACGATTACTAAAGCTTTGGAAGAAGTTCCTGATTTAAAGAAGCTTTATGATGAAGATAAAGATGCCAGAAAGATTATTGATCTTGCGATTCAGATAGAAGGTAATGCGAGGCATATTTCAGTTCATGCTGCAGGTACAGTAGTTGCTCCTACCAAGTTGACTAAATTTACACCAATTCAGAGAGAGCCTTCGGGAGAAAAAATAATCACCCAATATGAAATGCATGCTTGTGAAGATGTCGGCTTAATTAAATTTGATATTTTAGGTATTAGAAATCTTTCTATTTTGGGGGCAGCGGTTGATATCTTAAAAAGCGAGGGAGTGAATATTGACTTGAAGAAAATTCCCCTTGATGACAAAAAGACATTTGAAATGCTCTCAAGAGGAGAAACGATGGGAGTCTTCCAACTTAGCAGTTCTGGAATGACTAAATACTTGAAGGAATTAAAGCCTACTTGTGTTGAAGATTTGATGGCTATGGTAGCTTTATATCGCCCTGGCCCCATTGCTGTAATTCCTGAATATATTAAAAGAAAGAGAAACCCAAAATTAATTAAGGTTATTGATAAGCGTGTTGAAAAGTACCTTCAGGCTTCGTATGGTTTGATTGTTTATCAAGATGATTTATTGTTTTGCGCGATAGAGCTTGCAGGTTATACCTGGGAAGAAGCAGACAAATTCAGGAAAGCAGTGGGCAAAAAGATTCCTGAAGAAATGGCTGCTCAAAAGGAGAAGTTTATTGAGGGTGTTGTTAAAAATGGACGCTCTCGCAAATTTGCTGAGGATTTATGGAAGCTTTTTGAACCTTTTCAATCTTATGGTTTCAATAAGGCTCATGCTGCTTCATATGGTATGGTTGCTTATCAAACTGCTTATATGAAAGCGAATTATCCTGTTGAATATATGACCGCTCTTTTGACAGCAGAAAGTGGCGACAAGGAAAAAGTTTCAGCCGCAGTGAACGAATGCCGGAGGATGAAAATTAAAGTTTTACCTCCTGATATAAATGAAAGCAATCGTGATTTTACTATTGTTCAAGATAAAGATTCGCTTAGTGGCAAAGCAATTAGATTTGGCCTTGGGGCTATAAAAAATGTTGGCGATGCTGCCATAGGTGCTATTGTGGGCGAAAGAGAAAAAAATGGAACATTTGCCTCTTTTGCTGATTTTTTGTCACGGGTTGACTCAAGAAAAGTCAATAAGAAAGTCTTGGAGAGTTTAATTAAAGCCGGAGCACTGTCCTCTTTTGGAAGTAGAACATTCCTTCTCAATAATATGGACACCCTCAAGGAAAAGGTAGTAAGAAAATCTAATGTTTCTGATTTACAACCAGGTCTTTTTTCAGATAGCGAGGTTAAAGCTTCATCCTCATCTTTTGTCTTTGGGGAAGAAGCCTTTAAAGAAGATTTTGATCTTGAAGAGATTGAGAATTTTGAAAAGCAACTTTTAGGTTTTTCTTTATCGTCAAAACCCATTTCTGAAATTCTAGGAAGCTTTGAAAATTTGGCGACCCACAAGATAGATGAGGTATGGGATGAGAATTTGGATATCAAAGATGTAACTTTAGCGGGAGTGATAAGAGAAGTGCGAGTTATTTTTACCAAAAAAAATCTTCAGGAGATGGCTTTCGTAAAAATTGAAGACGCGACAGGAATTATGGATTTAGTTATTTTTCCCAAGATCTACGAGAGTATTAAAAGCCTGCTTGAAGAGGGCAAGCCGCTAGTTGTGGCGGGTACTGTTGATAGGCGTGAGGATTCTATTGCTGTGATCGTGAGATCGATAGTTACTGATATTAATAAGCTTGATCAAGGGGAAGTTTCTATTGAAATTCCCGAGGGGGTAGAGGAAAGGCAACTAATTAAATTAAAACAGTTCTTTCTTGAGATACCCGGCAATAAAAAGGTTTTTCTAGTATTCCCGGGGAGTAATCAAAAGCTTGAAGTTCCTTTTAAAATTAGTTGGGATGAAAATATTGCTAGAAAAATATCAGAAATTTTGTCGGTAAATAAAGATTATCATTGATGATTGCTAAACTTTAGTTATTGATATAAAATACTTTCGTTTGTAAATTAAAAATATGGCTATAAAACTAAAATTCAAAGATACAGAATTTGGGGTAGGAGATAAAGTCAGAGTTACTCAGAGGCTAAAGGAGGGCGACAAAGAAAGAAATCAATATTTTGACGGGGTAGTTATTGCTATTAGGGGGAAAGGGGCTGGAAAAAATTTTATCGTCAGGAAGATTGGGGCCCAGCAAATAGGTATAGAGAAGATTTTTCCAGTTGATAGCCCTTCTTTGAAGGAAGTGAAAGTAATTAAAAAAGGAACGGCAGGTGTGAGAAAGGCTAAACTTTATTATATTAGAAAGAAGTCAAGAAAAGAAATTAGCCGTATTTATCAAAAGGCAGCCGCAAAAGAGAAAAAGTGATCCAAAATAAGAAATTAGGGGATCTTGGGGAAAAAGCAGCTTCATTAATTTTACAAAGGCATAATTACAAGATTGTGGCACGCAATTATCGCAACCGTTTTGGGGAAATTGATATTATTGCTCTAGATGACGACACTCTGGTTTTTGTTGAGGTAAAATTACGTACTGGACTTCGTTTTGGTTTGCCTGAAGAAGCTGTTGGCAGAACTAAAATAGAGAAAATTAAGAAAGTTGGTTTTGAATTTTGGAAGAAGAATTTTCCTCATATTAAGAAAATGAGAATAGATGTTGTTTCTCTCAAGTTTTCTGATGGTAAATTTTTGGGTAAGATTATTAAAGTGATCTAAAATTGCCTCTTGCTTATTTTTTTTCTAGTATTTATTATTGATCTATGGCAAAAGTCGTTGGCAAAAAAGAAATAACGGAAAAGAAAGCCGCTATTAATCTAGAAGATAAAGATAAAAAAGAAGTTAAAGTTAAAAAGGCTTCTTCTAAAAAGTTTGTTCTACTGGTCTTTTTTCTTCTTCTTTTAACCGCTTTAGGCCTTTGGATTTACTCACATCTTGATTGGTTTGTGGTTGCTACTGTCAATGGTAAGCCTATTTGGAGGACTGAATTAATAAAGGAGCTAGAAAAGAGGAACGGTAAGCAAACTGCTTCCTTTTTGTTAAGTAAAGCGCTTGTCTACCAGGAAGCAAAAAATAAGGGTATTAATGTTTCAGAAAGTGAGATTAAAGATCTTTTTAATAAGTATGATGAACAATTTAAGACTCAAGGAACCTCGCTTAAAGACGCCTTGTCTCTTCAGGGTATGACGGAAGATAGTTATAAAGAGGAGTTAAAATATGAACTTACGGTTCGTAAACTTTTGGGAGATAAGATAGCAGTGTCTGATGATGAAATAAAAGAATATTATGACAAAAATAAGAGCCAGTTTGGGAAGGACCAGACTTTAGATGCGATGAAGGAAACTATTAAGCAAGTTCTTTCTGATCAGAAGCTTTCTTTTAATTATCAAACTTTGATTCAGGATTTGGAATCAAAAGCTAAAGTTAAACGTTTCTTTAATTTTTAAGCTTCTAATTTCTTTCTATTAACGAAACAGAAGGTTTTATATTATAATAGTTTATGCTTGTCTTAGGTATAGATCCAGGTACTGCAACCACAGGGTATGGTTTAATAAGGGAAAATAATGGTGAATTAGAAGCTGTCAGTTGGGGGTTAATTGAAACAGATAAAGAACTTCTTCTTGGTAAAAGATTTATTCATATTTATACTCAAGTCTCAAGCTTGATTAAAAGATTTAACCCCGATGTTGTTGCTATAGAAAAGATATTTTTTGCTTCAAATGCCAAAACTGCAATCAGTGTTGGCCAAGCTCAAGGAGTGATGATTTATTGTTTTGCTAAATCTAATATTGATGTTTTTGAATATGCCCCTGGTACCATCAAGAAAATGGTAGCGGGAGGTGGAAAGGCCAAGAAAAAGGATATTCAGAAGTCTTTACGCAAGATTTTTGGTGTTAAAATAAGAAGCGCTAAGAAGAAGAAAAGCCATTTTGATGATTCTGCCGACGCTTTGGCTGTTGCTTTGTGTCATATTCTGGTCTCAAAGGAGAAAGGGGGTGAAAAAGATGTTTAAGGTAGGGAAAGTTACCCATTATTATGACAAGATAGGTGTGGCAGTGGTTGAATTAATGGCTGACCTTGCAGTTGGTGATAGGATAAAATTTACTAGAGGTGGAGAAGACATGTTTGAACAAACGGTTGAATCAATACAGGTGGAGCATAATAAGATTGATTCAGCAAAAAAAGGTGATACGATAGGTTTAAAGGTTGATCAACCAGTTAAAGAAGGAGCAGAAATTTTTAAGCTTTAGTTTTTTTACCCTGCCTTGTTTTAGTGAGAAGAAAAAATACAGGAAGTAGGATTTTTTGGGAAGATGCTCCTGACATAAAAGAAAGAATAGCTATTTTAAAGAAAGAGGGAGGCTTTTCATGGCTTGATCTTGAATCTGTTTTTTGCTTAAGGTCAAAGGGATCAAAGTCAAGAGCTATTGCCCGAATTTGGGGGTTGCCTAGTTTATGGCAGAAAGTTTTGAATATTAAACCTCATTATGTTATAGAGGTTATATCAGAAAGGTACGATCGACTTAAAGATCGAGAGAAAGATGATGTTCTTTTGCACGAAATTGCTCACATTCCCAGAAACTTTTCTGGTTCTTTAGTTCCTCATTATCGTCGTGGAAAACGTAAATTCCAAGATCTAGTCAAGACTTTAAAACTGAGGTATCATAGGCAGGATGGAAATAATTATTCTTCAGGGAGAAAATAATTTAGCATTAAAAGAGAGATTGTCTAAATTTGTTAATGAGGCCAAAAAGAGAAATTGGTCTATTATCAGAATAGAAAAAGAGGAAAGAGTTTTGGATAAGATTTTACTGTCGGGTCTTTATGATAGGGGTAATTTGTTTATAGTTGAAGATTATAAATCAATTTCTAAATCTGACTTGAAGTATCTTAAAGAGAAAGTGGCAAAAATTGACGGCGTTTTGGTCATTTGTTCTCAAGGAGGAAATATTCCTTCTTCAATTTTAAAAAATTTTCCTAAAATAAAGAAAATTGAAAATTTTGATTATCCCAAAATAGTTTTTCAATTTCTAGATAGTCTTTATCCTTCAAATAGTAAAAACGCTATTTTGCTGTTTCACCAGATGCTTGAAAGGGAACCGGAAGAACTTATCTTTCATTTAGTCTCTTCTCGGCTAAAAGATTTGTATTGGGTAAAAACTGATCCTTCAACTCTACCATATCCTTCTTGGCAGGTTGAAAAATTGGAAAGGCAAGCTTCTAGATTTACTCAAGATAATCTAAGGCAGCTTATTGAAGAATTGGCTCTTTTGGATATTGAGGCCAAAAGATCCTCTCTTGGTCTTGTTTATTATCTTGACCTTTTACTAGTTAAGCATTTAAAATGAGTTGTGGAAAAAATGTCTCTTTTTGGAACAAGTGGTATCAGGGGTGATGCTGAAAGCCTCTTTACAAATCAATTCTCCTTTGATTTGGGCCGTACTTTTGCCAAGTTTCTGGATAATCATAAGAAAAAGGGTTTGGTGGCAATAGGAATGGATCCTCGTGAATCAAGTCCTAGGATTAAAAAAGCTATTATTTCAGGCCTTATTTTTGAAAAAAGGGAAGTTGCTGACCAGGGTGTTGTCCCAATTCCTTCGTTAAACTATATTTTAAAAGCGTCTTCTGACTATGCTGGTAGCATAATGGTTTCAGGTAGCCATATAAAACCCCATCTTAATGGGGTTAAGTTTTTTGCTTTTGAAGAAGAAATTTTAAAAGAACATGAGAGCGAGATAGAAGAAATCTATTTTTCGCTTAAGGAAAGGGAACCTTATCAAGATATAGACTTGAAATTGGTTATTTATGAAGAAAGGGCAAAAGAAGAGTATGTAAACTATCTTATAGGGAAAGCAAAAAGGCCTTATCCCAAATGGAAAGTGGTAGTTGATGCTGGCAATGGTGCTCAATCTGATGTTGCTCCTTATGTTTTGAAATACTTGGGTCTTGATGTTGTGGAGTTAAACACGTCAATTCAGGAGAATTTTCTCTCTCGTGACACCGAAGTTGAAGGTGATTTTCTTGATTTGCAGGAGAAAGTAAAAGAAACTAAAGCTGATTTTGGCATTGGTTATGACTCTGATGGGGACAGATGTGTTTTTATAGATGAGAAGAGCAATTTTATCCCGGGTGATTATACTGGAGCTCTAATTGCCAGTAGAATTGCCAAGGATTCGGTGGTTACACCGATTAACACTTCCCAGGTGGTTGAGAAAGTTTGCAAGAAAGTTTATCGGACTAAAGTGGGTTCTCCTTATGTTGTTTCTAAAATGAAAGAAACAGATAGCAACTTTGGGTTTGAAGCCAATGGAGGTGGAATTTTTTCAGAAATGCATAGCCGCGATGGCGGCAGATCTACTATTGAGGTGTTAAATATTCTTGCTGAATCAAAAAAATCTCTTTCAGCCTTGATCTCGGAACTTCCCCAATATTTTTTGGCTCGCGACAAGGTTGAATATAAGTGGGAGCTTAAAGAAAAGATAGTTGATGAGGCAAGGAATAAATTCAAGGGTATAAGAGTAGATAAAACAGATGGGCTTAAGATTTGGCTTGATGATGAGACTTGGATTTTATTTAGGAGCTCACAAAACGCTCCTGAATTTAGAGTCTTTGCTGAATCAACCTCAAAATCAAAAGCTCGTAGTTTGCTTCTTGAGGGAATTAATCTAGTCAAAGATGTAATTATTAAGCAAAATGAATAACTTAGATAAAATTGAAGATCTTTTGGCTTTTGATAAAAAGAGAGTTTATGAATCAATAACTCTTTTTGGCGAACAAATAGAGCAAGCCTACAATGAAGTTGGTAAGCTTGATATTCCTAAGGAGTATTATCAAGCTTCAAATATTGTTGTTGCAGGAATGGGTGGATCAGCTCTTGGAGGACGTGTTGTTGATTCTTTGATTCCTCAAAGAGTGAGAGTACCTATTGAGGTCTTTACTGAATTTTATATTCCAAACTATGTCAATCAGAACTCTTTGGTTATTTTGTCCTCCTATTCTGGTACTACACAGGAAACTTTAAGAGATGCGTATGAAGCTCTTAAAAAAGGGGCCAGGATTTTTGTAATTACAACTGGCGGCAAGCTTGAAGAATTTGCTCATAAGGAAGGTGTTCCAGCTTATATTTTTAATCCCGAAAATAATCCTTCTTCTCAGCCTCGTTTGGCTTTGGGTTACTCTGTAACTGCAATTCTTACTCTTCTTGGAAAATGCGAGTATATCAATTTAACAAATTCCGAAATTAAGGAAGTAGTTTCTTTTATTGAGTCTTTGATCTCTGACTACAAAAGAGAAAACCCCGAAGCAAGTAATTTAGCCAAAAAGATTGCTAAAGATTTAAGAGGTTACTTGCCAGTTATCGTTACAAGTGAGCATTTGATTGGTTCTTGCCATGCTTTCAAAAATCAATTGAATGAAACAGCCAAGACTTTTTCTGTTCTTTTTGATATCCCAGAATTGAATCATCATCTTTTGGAAGGCTTGAAAAACCCAATGCGCTTGCGAGAATTGGTTAAATTTTTGATAGTTGAATCAAAGCTTTTTACACCAGAGGTAAGTAAAAGATATCCTGTTACCAAAGAAGTAATTATTAAAAATGGTTATCCTGTGATTACTTATGAGGCTTTGGGAAAAAACCGCTTGCTGCAAGTTTTTGAGTTGATCATCCTTTCTTATTTTGTTGCTTATTATCTGGCTTTTCTTTATCAAGAGGATCCTGCGAGCATTCCTTGGGTAGATTACTTCAAAAGTAGATTGCAGGATTAGTATTAATAACTCAAAAATTAAAACTCAAAAGTCAAAAATTAGATTACAGAATACAAATTAGAGATTAGAGAATAAAATTCCAAATCACAAATTCTAAATTCTAAACAATTCTACAATTATCCAATTCTTCAAATCACAAATTAAATTAAAACTTAAAACTCAAAAGTCAAAACTTTATGATTAGATTATAGATTTTGGATTATAGATTATAGAATTTTGCTTTCTACTTACTACATTCTACTTCCTACTTGTATTTCCTGCATAATACATAATACAAAATACTAGATACAATCTTTTGCTTTCTACTTACTACGTTCTACTTTCTACTTGTGTTTCTTTTACCTTTTACCTCTAGCCTTTTACCTATACTTGATACTTGACACTTGATACTAATCTTTTGTCTCTTTATAATGACTATTGTTATGACTGCCCAAAAGTTGGTTATCTACTTCAAGGATTTGGACAAAAGCGATGTAAATTTGGTTGGAGGCAAGGGAGCAAACTTGGGGGAGATGACAAAAATAGGGATGCCTGTGCCACCCGGTTTTGCTATAACTGCTAATTCTTATGATCTTTTTCTGAAAGAGAATAATCTTGAGAGTAAAATCTATTCGCTTTTGTCGTCACTTGATGTTTCAGATCCAGCCCAGCTTCAAGAAGCTTCAGCCACGATACAAAAAATGATATTAGGTTCTGATATACCTCAAGAGGTTATTCGCGAAGTAGTCAGAGGTTATGCAAAGCTTTCAGGAATACTTAAGAAAGGTTTAGTTGCAGTAAGGTCATCAGCTACAGCCGAAGATATGCCTTCCACTTCTTTTGCCGGCCAACAGGCAACAATTTTAAACGTGCAAGGAGAGAATAATTTGCTTCAGGCATTAAAAGAATGTTGGGCCTCGCTTTTTACTGCTAGATCTATTTTCTACCGGGTTCAAAACAAAATTCCTCATGAGAAAGTTAAAATTGCTGTGATTGTCCAAAAGATGGTGCAATCTGAGGCTTCGGGAGTAATTTTTACAGTAGATCCTGTAACTAAAGAAAAGGACAGGATTGTTATTGAGGCTGTTTGGGGATTGGGTGAGATGATAGTTCAAGGTTCAGTTATTCCAGACCGTTATGTGGTTCAAAAAGACACTTTTGATATTCTTTCAAAAGAAATTTCAGAGCAGGATAGAGAACTTGTTAGAAGAGGAAAGGAAACTAAAGAATTTAGTGTGCCAAAAAATAAGCGAAACTCGCCAAAGTTAAATGATTCTGAGATTAAATTCTTGGCAAAAATTGCTCAAAAACTACAGGAGCACTATTTCTTTCCTCAAGATATAGAGTGGGCTAAGGAGAAAAATAACCTTTATATTGTTCAAACAAGACCAATCACTACTTTAGGTTCCGAAGCCAAGTTTTCCCAGAAAGATGGTGAATTTTCAGATTTGCCCGTTCTCCTTTCAGGCAAACCAGCAAGTCCTGGTGTAGGTAGTGGGGAAGTTAAGCTGGTTAAAAGCGCTAAGGAAATTGGTAAAGTAAAGGAGGGTGATGTTTTGGTATCAACAATGACCTCGCCTGATTTTGTGCCAGCAATGAAAAAGGCATCAGCAATCATTACCGATGAAGGCGGTATGACTTCTCATGCTGCCATAGTCTCTCGGGAGTTGGGTGTCCCTTGCGTAGTTGGTACTAAAAACGCAACAAAAATATTGAAAGAAGGATTAGTAGTTACTGTAGATGGTGAGAATGGTGTAATTTACAAGGGTACTAAGAATAAACAATTGAAGAAAGAAAGTCTTAAAGAAGTTTATCGTCCCCGAAAGACAGCAACCAAGCTTTATGTAAACTTAGCTGAGCCTGAGATGGCAAAGAAGGTGGCAAAACTTGATGTTGATGGGGTTGGACTTTTAAGGGCTGAATTTATGATGGCCAACATGAAGATTCATCCTAAAGAGGCTATTAAGAATAAGAAGCAAATCAAATATATAGATGATTTGGCTAAAGGTGTTGAGACTTTTTGTAAATCATTTTATCCAAGACCAGTTGTTTACCGAACTACCGATTTCAAAACTAATGAGTACCGTGTGCTTGAAGGCGGGGCTCACTGGGAGCCCCAAGAGGCAAATCCGCTTCTTGGTTTTAGAGGTGCTTTGCGTTATATTCTAAATCAGGAAGTGTTCACATTGGAGTTAAAGGCTCTCAAAAAAGTACTCTCGAGCTACAATAACTTAAGGATTATGATTCCTTTTGTACGTTCTCCTTTAGAGCTTGCAAAAGTCAGGAAGATAGTTGCCTCGGAAGGGTTATTTGATTTTTCTAGCTTTAAGTTTTGGATGATGGTGGAACTGCCTGTCAACGTAATTCAACTTGAAGATTTTATTAAGGTAGGAATCGACGGAGTTTCTATAGGTTCTAATGATTTAACCATGCTTTTGACCGGAACCGACCGCGATAATGCCGAAGTAGCCTCTGCCTTTGATGAAAGGTCGCCTGCTGTTCTTTGGGCAATAAGAAAAACAATAAAAACTTGTAATAAGCATGGAGTCACTACATCAATTTGTGGGCAGGCGCCATCTATTTATGATGATTATGCTTTTAATCTAGTTAAGTGGGGAATAACCAGTATCTCTGTTAATCCAGATGCAATAGCTCGTACTCGCGAGAATATTTATCAAGCAGAAAAGGAACTTTCTAAGAAAGAAGTTTAATTTTTGTTTTTATGGCTACTATAAAGCAAATTTGGGCAAGAGAAATTTTGGATTCAAGAGGCATGCCTACAATTGAAGTGGCTGGCCAACTTGATAGCGGCCAGATAGCTGTTTTTTCTGTTCCAGCAGGAGCTTCAACTGGAAGCCATGAGGCAATCGAACTAAGAGATCAGGATGAAGACAGATTTTATGGTAAGGGAGTTTTAAAAGCAGTAAATAATGTTAACACGGTCTTAGCACAGGCGGTCTTGGGAAAAGATCCTTCAAATCAAGAAGAAATAGACAATATTCTAATTAATCTTGATGGAACACCAAATAAATCAAAACTAGGAGCAAATGCCATTTTGGCTGTTTCAGGACTGGCTTTGAGATTAGGAGCTATTGCCAATAATCTTACTCTTTACAGTTGGGTTCTTTCTCTGATGAAAAAAATGGGCATAACTGTTTATACCAAAATCCCTACTCCGATTTTCAATATTGTTAACGGTGGTTTGCATGGAGCTAGTAACCTTGATTTTCAAGAGTTTCATATTGTTCCCGTTTCTTCTAAATCTTATTCTGAAGGATTAAGAATGGCTGCTGAAATCTATATGGTGGCGGGTAACAAATTGCGGCAAAAAGGAGCAATCCACTCAGTTGGAGATGAAGGAGGATTTGCTCCTAATCTTTTTACCAATATGGATGCTCTTGAGCTTTTGGTTGAAAGCATAAAACAAACAAGATATGGGTTGGGGAGAGATGTCTTTCTAGGGCTTGATGCCGCTGCCTCTGTTTTTTACAAAAATGGTAGTTATCAGATAAAAGATAAAACTTCGCCTCTTGATAAACCTGCGATGCTTGAATACTACAAAGTCTTGAATGATCAATATCACTTGGCTATTTTGGAAGACCCTTTAGAAGAAGATGACTGGGAAGGTTGGAAAAAAATAACTGAGATGCTTGCCTCTGAAACAATTATTGTTGGTGATGATCTTTTGGTGACAAACCCTGAAAAAGTGCAAAAAGCAATTACAGAAAAAGCTTGCACTGCAGTTTTGGTCAAACCTAACCAAGTTGGTACAATTAGCGAGACTTTAAAAGTTATAAAACTGGCAAGAGAAAATGGTCTTAAAATAGTTGTTTCTCATCGCTCAGGTGAAACCAATGACTGGTTTATTGCCGACTTTGCTGTTGGTGTAGGAGCTGATTATGTTAAGTTTGGAGCTCCGGCAAGAGGAGAGCGGGTGGCCAAATATAATAGATTATTAACAATTGAATCGGAAATTTCCGCTTATCTTAAACAAAATGCCTCTTGAGGATAAAAAGCTAGTAGTTCTCTTGGTTCTTGACGGATGGGGATTGGCTCCTCCTGGTCCTGGAAATGCTATTAGTTTGGCAGAAACTCCCAATATGAATCAGTTTTGGGCCTCTTTTCCTCACACACAGCTTTTGGCTTCTGGTGATGCTGTTGGCTTACCTCGAGGCGAAGTCGGCAATACCGAAACAGGCCATTTAAATTTAGGGGCTGGAAGAATTGTTTACCAAGACTTGGAAAGAATAAACATGGCAATTGCTGATGGTTCTTTTCTTGAAAACCCAGTTTTAAAACAAGCTTTAGATCATGCTATTAAATTTAATTCTAAGGTTCATCTTTTAGGACTTCTTGGAGCAGGTGGTGTTCATTCAAGTGCTGAACATCTGTATGCCTTGATTAAGTTTTTTAGTCAAAATAAGTTTGATCGGCTGTTTTTGCATATTATTACCGATGGTAGAGATTCACCTCCCACAGCTTCTATTTCATACACAAACTCGCTAAGGAAAGTGATTGAAAGAGAAGGGGTGGGAGTTATTGCCTCTTTAATGGGTAGATACTGGGCTATGGACCGAGATCGTCGTTGGGATAGAACGCAGAAAGCGTACGAAGCATTGACTGAAGGAAAGGGAAATCTGGTTAAGACCCCGGAAGAAGCTATTCAATTTTCATATTCTGAAGGCAAGACAGATGAATTTATAGAACCTGCATTGATAACCAATCAAGAAGGCAAACCTATATCTTTGGTCTCCGATAATGATGTTGTTATCTTCTTTAATTTCAGAATAGATAGGCCTAGGCAATTAACTTCGGCTTTTATTGTAGAAGATTTTAGTAATACCAGTTTGGCTTTGGATTTTGACCCTTACCTTGAAAGATATAAAAAGACGCATTTAATTGGTAAGGTTGCTTTTTATCAGAAAGTGTTTGAAAGGAAAGTCAAACTTAATAATTTGTTTTTCTGCACTATGACAGAATATAGCAAATCTCTTGCTGAAAGCGGAGCACACGCTCTTTTCCCACCTGAGATAGTAGAAATGCCTTTAGGAAGAGTAATTGCTGAAAATTCCCTAAGACAATTAAGAATGAGTGAATCAGAAAAAGAGAGGTTTGTAACCTTTTATTTCAATGGTCAAAGAGAAAATCCATTTCCTGGGGAAGAAAGGATAATTGTTCCTTCGCCAAATGTGCCAACTTATGATCTTAAGCCAGAGATGTCTGTTTATGAATTAACAGAAAGACTAATTTATGCCTTGAAGCAGGATAGTTATCAATTTGTTCTTGTTAATTTTGCTAATCCCGATATGGTAGGACATACGGGCAATATTGGCGCTGCCGTTAAGGCTTGCGAAGTAGTAGACCAATGTGTGGGTAAGATTGCCAATTTTATACTTGCTTTTGGAGGATATCTTTTGATAACTGCCGATCATGGCAACGTTGAAGTTATGATTAATCCTGCAACGGGGCAAATTGAGACGGAACACGACAGCTCTCCAGTTCCTTTTATTGCTATTTCAAGAAATTTTATAGGAAAATCGCAAACTCTGATTTCTGGAATTTTAGCTGATGTTGCCCCTACAGTTCTTTCTCTTCTTGAATTACCAATTCCTTCACAAATGACGGGGAGAAACCTTCTGACAAGCTTATCTAGTTAACATATTTTCTGATTAAACCGATTACTTTGCCTTGCACTCTGACATTTTTGACAAAAATAGGTTCCATCTTGGCATTAGCAGGTTCTAGCCTAATTCTTGTAGCCTCCTTAAAAAACTTCTTTAGGGTTGCTGTTCCATTATCAAGAAGGGCTATAACGATATCGCCATTTTTAGCTGTCTCTGTTTGTTCGCAAACCACGTAATCCCCGTCTCTTATTTGTTCTTCAATCATTGATTCACCACGTACCTGAAGGACAAAAACTCTTTTATTGCTTTTAGCAAAAGAGGGCGGAATACCAATCTGAGCATTAGGGTCAGTGTATGGTTCAATTGGTAGACCTGCAGCAACAAAACCCAAAATGGGAACTTCTATCCCCTTGGGTGAAAAAGTAATATTTTCATTAAGTATCTCTATCTCTTTACCTCTATTGCTTCTTTTGATAAATCCTAGCTTTTCCAAATTACAAAGATGTTCGTGAACAGTTGATACAGCTCTAAGATTAGTAGCTTCAGCTATTTGTTTCAAATTTGGGGCAATGCCATACTTTTGGATGTATTGCTTCAAAAAATCTAGTATAATAGCTTGCCTCTTGTAAAGAACAGGTGTCATAATAGTAATTATTACCAAAAATAAACCGAATTTGTCAATAGCCAAAATGAAAATATTTAATTTAAATTTACCTTACAAACCAACAGTAGAGCAAAGGAGAGCTGTTGAAGAACTGGTTAGTGGTTTTAAGTCAGGCAATCATTACCAGGTCCTTTTGGGTGTAACAGGCTCTGGCAAGACTTTTGTTATGGCAAACTTAATTGAGAAATTGCAAATTCCAACTTTGATAATCTCTCATAATAAAACCCTTGCAGGACAGCTTTATCAGGAGATAAGAGAGTTTTTCCCCAATAATGCAGTCTCTTTTTTTATTTCCTATTATGACTATTATCAACCAGAAGCCTATATTCCTTCAACTGATACCTATATCGAAAAAGATTCTGCTATCAATGAATTAATTGATAAATTAAGACTTGAAACAACCAGCAATCTTTTAAGTCGTCGTGATGTTGTTGTAGTTGCTTCGGTTTCCTGCATTTATAATTTAGGTTCTCCTAAAAATTATGGCAAATTTGCTATCCAATTAAAAAGGGGGGACAAAATTAACTTAAAGGAGATAACAGAGAAATTGGTTGACCTTCAATACGAAAGAGGAGAATTCGAGTTCAAAAGGGCTATGTTTCGTCTGCGTGGCGATTCTATTGATGTCTTTCCCGCTTATCAAGACAGGGCTCTTCGAATAGTTATAGATAGAGGGATAGTTGAAGCTATTTTTTACTTTGATCCACTGACAGGAGAAAAAGAAGGGCAAGAGGAAGGGAATGTCACCATTTTTCCTGCTAAGCATTTTTTGGCTGATAGAAATGAAGATCAAATAATTGATGAGATTAAAAAAGATATGGAAGAGAGAGTTAGATTTTTTGAGAAGAAGAATGATTTAATCTCGGCACAAAGAATTAAACAAAAGGTAACTTATGATTTAGAGATGATTCGTGAGTTTGGATATGTTAAGGGAATTGAGAATTACTCACGCTATTTTGACGGCAGGAAAAAGGGAGAACCTCCTTTTTCTCTTCTTGACTATTTCCAGAATTCATACGGCAAAGATTGGCTTGTTATTGTAGATGAATCTCATATTACATTTCCTCAAATAAGAGGAATGTTTAATGGTGATCGCGCGCGCAAACAGACTTTAATTGACTATGGCTTTAGGCTTCCTTCTGCTCTTGATAATCGGCCTTTGAAGTTTGACGAATTTTTAAGCAAGGTTCCTAGTTTTCTTGCCACCTCGGCTACTCCTGATGATTGGGAAATTAGGTTTTCCCAAGGTAAAGTAGTGGAGCTTTTAGCTCGCCCGACTGGAATTCCTGATCCAGAAGTTGAAATTAAACCAACCAAAAATCAAGTTGCTGATGTAATTTCAGAAATCAAAAAGCAGATAAATAAAAAGCAGCGAACTTTAGTTACAACCCTAACTAAAACTATGGCTGAAGATTTAGCCTCTTACCTTAAAGAACAGGGATTAAAAGTCCACTATTTGCATTCTGAAATTAAAACTCTTGAAAGATCCGATATTTTAGACAGTTTAAGAAGAGGAGATTACGATGTTTTAATTGGAGTCAATCTTTTAAGAGAAGGACTTGATTTACCGGAGGTCTCGCTTGTTGCCATTCTTGATGCTGATAAAGAAGGCTTTTTGCGTTCAAAAACGACATTAATTCAAACAATGGGTAGAGCTGCAAGGCATATTGAAGGCAGAGTAATTTTATACGCCGACACGATTACCGATTCAATAAAAGGCGCTTTAGATGAAGTAAAAAGAAGAAGGGAATATCAACTCAAGGTCAATAAAAAATATGGAATTGTGCCGCAAAATATAGTTAAACCCATCCGCAAAAGGGTGATTGAAAAGGAAGAACTCGGGTTTATTGAACAATTGACCCAAAAAGAATCAGTCTTTGGTAACCTTGAAAATTTTGATGTTGAAAGTTTAACACCTCTTGACAGAAAAAAATTAATTAATAAATTAAAACGAGAGATGAATTTAGCGGCAGTTAATCTTGATTTTGAACTAGCAATTAAAATCAGGGATAAAATTAAAGAGCTTGAGGCGGCAAGTTAAACACTATGCAAAATTTTATCAAAATCAGAGGTGCAAGACAGCATAATCTTAAAAATGTTAATCTTGATATTCCCAAAAACAAACTGGTAGTTTTTACGGGAGTTTCAGGTAGTGGTAAGACATCGCTTGCTTTTGACACTATTTATGCTGAAGGCCAAAGGAGATATGTTGAATCTCTTTCAACTTATGCTCGCCAATTCTTGGGAGTAATGGATAAACCTGATGTGGATTTTATTGAAGGCTTATCTCCTGCTATCTCAATTGATCAAAAAACCACTTCCCATAATCCTCGCTCAACAGTGGGAACAATTACTGAGATATATGATTACTTGCGCCTTCTTTTTGCTAGAATTGGACATCCCCATTGTCCTGTCTGTGGAAGAGAAATTTCTCACCAGAGTATTGATGAAATCACAGAAAGTGTTATGAAATTAATTCAAGAGAAACTCAAGGAGAAAAAAATAATGAGATTTTTAGTTCTTTCACCTCTTGTGAGAGAAAGAAAAGGCGAATTTACTTCTCTTTTTAGTAATATCAAGGCAAAAGGCTATAGAGAAGCAAGAATAGACGGTGTTATCAAATCCCTTGATGAAGAGCTTTTTTTGATTAAAACCAATAAACATTCTATTGAGGCAGTAGTTGATAAATTCAGCTTAAGCGAAAAAGATTTCAGAGATAAAATATTTTTAAACAGTTTTAAAACAAGACTAGTTGACTCTCTTTCCCAAGCCTTAAATCTATCTGAAGGGGGTGTTATTTTGTCTGAAATTTTAGATTCTGATTTTGAAATGTCAAAAACGCCAAAGGAATTTAGAGATCATCTTTTTTCGGAGCTTTTTGCCTGTCCTGTTGACAATATCCAAATTCCTGAAATTGAGCCAAGAACTTTCTCTTTTAACTCTCCTTTTGGTGCTTGTCCTGACTGCTCCGGCTTAGGAAAAGTTCTAAAAATAGATCCTCAAAAAATTTTTGCTTTTGATCTTTCCATAACCGAGGGTGGAATTTTACCTTTTTCTCGTCTTTTTGAAAAAGATACTTGGTATTCAAGAATAATCCTTAAGGTATGTGAGGAAAACGGAATTGACCCAAGACAACCAATAAAAACATATTCCAAAGAAAAGATTGATATTCTTCTTTATGGGACAGGAGATAAATTATATCAAGTTTATGGCCTTAATCGCTGGGGCAATAAAACAAGTATTTTAGAGAAGTTTAAAGGCTTAATTTCTGATCTTGAGGAAAAATATCAGGAGACAAGTTCCGAATATGTTAAACAAGAAATAGGAAAATATATGAAAGAAGAAATCTGTAAAACTTGTAATGGTACAAGACTTAAAAAGGAAGCATTGTCAATAACTATTGACGAAAAATCAATTGCTGAAGTCTCGGCACTTTCTATAACCTCGCTTCTTGAATGGATTAGAAAGTTGCCAAGCATAATTTCCCAAAGGGAACAGGCTATCTCTCAACTCATTATTAAAGAAATAGACCAACGCCTTAGCTTTTTGAATTCGGTTGGTATTGAGTATTTATCACTTTCGCGAAGTTCGTCATCTCTTTCAGGGGGTGAGGCGCAAAGGATAAGACTTGCTTCGCAAATTGGCTCTGGACTAACCGGCGTCCTTTATGTCTTAGATGAACCTACAATTGGTCTTCACCCAAGAGACAATCAAAAGTTAATAGCTACTCTTAAAAAACTAAGAGATTTGGATAATACCGTTATTGTTGTAGAACATGATAGAGAAATGATTGAAAGCGCTGATTGGGTTGTTGATTTTGGGCCTGAGGCGGGAGAAAAAGGTGGAGAAGTAGTTTTTGAAGGCACACCCAGTGATTTAAGAAAAAGTACAAAATCGCAAACTGGGCTTTACCTTGCTAACAAAAAGACAATCAGTTTACCAAAGTCTCACGATCTTGCACCAAAAGGCGAGATTAAATTGATAGGAGCTTCGCGTTACAATCTAAAAAATATTAATGTCAATTTTCCCTTGGGTAAGATGGTAGTAATAACCGGCGTTTCAGGAAGCGGAAAATCAACTCTCTTGGTTGATACTCTTTATCCTGCTTTAAATAGTTATCTTAATTCAGGTTATTTAGACAAAGATCTAAATCTTAAAGATATTCAAATCACAGGTAAAGTAGATAAGGTTATCTTGATAGACCAATCTCCAATAGGCAGAACCCCACGTAGTAATCCGGCGACTTATACCAAAGTTTTTGATTTGATAAGAGATGTTTTTGCCAACACTCGTGAAGCCAAAGCAATGGGTTTTAAAAAAGGTCGGTTTTCCTTTAATGTTAAAGGCGGAAGATGCGAAGTTTGTGAAGGTCAAGGTCAAATAAAGATAGAAATGCAGTTTATGAGTGATATTTGGATTACCTGCGATGTTTGTCACGGTAAACGTTACAACAGCTCCACTTTGGAAATTAATTTTAGAGGCAAAAATATTGCTGAGGTTCTTGATATGTCAGTTGATGAAGCTTTAGAACATTTTCATTCCTACAGCCAGATAATTCACAAACTTGAAACCTTAAAAGAGGTGGGTTTAGGCTATATTAAGCTTGGTCAGCCAGCCACAACTTTATCGGGAGGGGAAGCGCAAAGAGTCAAATTAGCTGCGGAACTTTCAAAAAAAGCAACGGGAAGCACTGTTTATATTTTAGATGAACCAACGACGGGCCTTCATTTTGCTGATGTAGAGAAACTTCTTAGAGTTTTAAAGCTTTTGGTTGAAAGAGGAAATAGCGTTTTTATGATAGAGCACAATATTGATGTTATCAAAAATGCTGATTTTATTATTGATCTTGGTCCTGAAGGCGGCGAAAAGGGTGGTTATGTTATAGCTTCAGGTAATGTTGATGAAGTAAAAAAGAGCAAAAATTCATATACTGCAAGATATCTTTAGGATATACTAATTAGTGATGAAAAAAAGATTTTTTTTCCTCTTTTCAAAACTCTTGGGTATTAATCGTCAGGCAAGAATTAAATGGAGACAACGTGCTTTTTTAACTCCTTTTATATTACTTATCTTATTTTTTAGTTTCACAAAACAAGCGTGGTCTCAATCTTCTTTTAGCTTAGATTCTTCTATTACTTACGATATCAATCAAGAGGGAAAGGCTTTTGTCAGGCAAGACATTACTTTAAAAAATGAAGTGCCTGAAGTTTATGCACAAAGTTACGCTATTGATCTTATTGGTTTTAAACCTGAAAATGTCAAAGCAGAAAGCGAAGGAAATAGCCTTACTGTTAATAAAGAACAAAAGGACAATAAGACCACGCTAAGAATTGATTTTCCAGATGCAAGGGTTGGTAAAGGAGCTACGAGACTCTTCACCGTAAGCTACGAAATAACAAATTTTGCTCAGAAAATAGGAGAAGTTTGGGAAATTTATTTGCCTCGTCAGGGAGATATTGAGAAATTTAATTCCTATCAACTTAAAGTTCTTGTTCCTATAAACTTTGGTAACCTTGCTTACGCGTCTCCTGAAGCAAAATCAAAATTCAAAAAAGACGACAAAATTGGCCTTGAATTTGATAAAGAGACTCTACTTGAAAAAACTGGAGTAACTTTGGGATTTGGCAATTTTCAAGTTTTTTCCTTTACTCTCAATTATCATCTTGAGAACCCTCTAAACAAAGAAGCTAAAACCAAAATAGCTCTTCCTCCTGATACCTCTTTTCAGCGAGTTTTCTATAAAGATATTGATCCAAGACCCAAAAGTATAGTTGTTGACAACGATGGTAATTGGTTGGCCGAATATTATCTTTCTGCCCGCGAGAATCTGAACATAAAAGCCACAGGTTATGCTCAAGTCTTTCCATCTTTTCAACGCATTAATTTTGTAAGCGAAGAGTCCCTGTACAAAAACACTCTTCCTCAACCTTATTGGGAATCAGACGACCCACAAATAAAAAATTTAGCTCAGAATCTAAGAAGCGTAAAAGATGTCTATAACTATGTCGTCAACACTCTCAACTACGATTATGAAAGAGCAAAACCTAATGTCCAAAGATTGGGGGCAAAAAAAGTTCTTGAAAACCCAAATTCTGCAATTTGTATGGAATTTACTGATCTTTTCATTGCTATCCTAAGAGCAAAGGGAATACCTGCAAGAGAAATAAACGGATTTGCTTACAGTGATGATCCTAAATTGATGCCGCTTTCTTTGGTTAGTGATGTTCTTCACTCTTGGCCTGAATACTGGGACGAAAGACAAAAGATTTGGATACCGGTTGATCCAACTTGGCAAAAAACTAGTCGCGGAGCTGATTTCTTTGAAAAACAGGACTTGAGACACTTTGCTTTCGTGATTCATGGCGAAAATTCAACCTATCCTCCAAGCGCAGGTTCTTATAAGTTGGGTTCTGAACCCACAAAAGATGTCTTTGTAACTCTCGGGGGAAAGCCTGATTTAATAAACAATAAGTTATCAGCTGATATTCAACTTATAACAAAAATACCTCTTACTTTTTATCAAGCTAAATTTATTATTACCAATAGCGGACAATCAGCCTTATACGATCAAAAAGCTCTTGTTTATTTTGACAACAAACTGGTAAAAGAAGAAAAAATTACAACTCTTTTACCTTTTAATTCTTATGAGTTCTATCTTGATATCCCTTTTTCTTTTTTAGCGCAAAAAACTCCTGCTAAAATTTCAGTACAATTTGTTAATACAACAAAGGAAATTAAAGGGGTAAAAGATCAGGTTCTACTATCAAATATATTGATTATTTTTATTTTAGCCATAATTTTAGTCTCTTTTATAATATTCAGCTTTAATCGTTTGAAGCTAAAATTGGCATTGAGTAATTTTTTTAATCACAGAAAAGACGAGAGTAACATATGAACAAAAAAGTTGTTCTTGAGCTTCATACTACCCCTAAGAAAGAATTATTTCTAGAAATTCCAACACTCCCAGGTGTTTATCTTTTCCTTGCACAAGATAAAAGACCACTTTATGTAGGCAAAGCCAAAAATCTTAAAAACAGGCTTTCAAGTTACTTTTCGGGTATCTTGATAAGAAAAACAAAAGAGATGGTAAAAGAAGCAAAGTTTTTAAGCTTTATTAAGACCGAAAGCGAAATTGAAGCTTTGATTTTGGAGGCAAATTTGATAAAAAAATATCAGCCTAAGTATAACGTTATCCAAAAGGACGACAAAAGCCCTCTTTACATAATAATAACAAAGGAAAAATACCCTCTTCTTATTTTGGGAAGAAAAAGTGAGATTAAAGGCAAAAATGTTGATAAATTTTACGGACCATTCCTCTCAACAAGGATAGCTCGAAATCTACTTAGAAACATAAGAAGATTCATTCCATTTTCAGATCACAAATTGGGGAAAAAGCCTTGTATTTATAGCCAAATTGGCCTTTGCAATCCTTGTCCCAACTTGATAGAGAATACTAAAGAAGAGTCAAAAAGAAAAGAGCTTAAAAAAGATTATTTAAGAAACATTAGAAAAGTTAAATATTTTTTGAGTGGAAATATTAAAAAAGTAGAAAAAGAGTTAACAAGTGAAATAAAAAACCTCGCTCAGAAGCAAGAATTTGAAAAAGCTTTGGAAGCTAAAAATAAACTTGAAACTTTTAAATACCTAACCTCGCCAATAAGAAATCCTGATGAATATCTTGAGAATCCAAACTTAATTGAAGATCAAAGAGAAGAGGAAATAGAATCTTTCATTAATTTCCTAAGCAAGTTTTTTAGGATTAAAAAACTTAGACGCATCGAGTGCTATGATGTTTCTCACACTTCAGGGGCCTATGCCGCAGCCTCGATGGTGGTTTTTATAGATGGAAATAAAAGCTCAAGAGATTACAAGCAGTTCAGATTAAAAAGAAGTATCAATAACGATAGAGAATCTTTAATTGAGGTGATAAATCGTAGATTAAAACACTTAAAAGATTGGGGTAAACCTGATTTGATTATAGTTGATGGCGGCAAACCTCAAGTTTCAGCAGTTTATCCAATTTTAAAAAGATATAAAATTCCGCTAATTGGGATTGCCAAAAGATTTGAGGAATTAGTTGTGCCGATTTTAGAGAATAATCAAACAACCTACCTAAAACATCGAATAAAAAATGAAAAGTTTGGTAATCTGATTGTCAGAATTAGGGATGAATCACATCGTTTCGCTCAAAGATATCATCATAAGTTATTCCTTTCCACGCTTAAGCTTTGACTTTTTTGCAAGTTTCAACCTATACTTAGTTAGATGATAAAGAAGATAATTAAAATCTTTGCTATTGAGGTTCTGGCTTTATATATTGTCAATCAGTTTGTTTCAGGCCTTTTCTTTGGGGAAGGAATAAAAACATTTCTTATCGCGTCTTTTGCCTTGGGAGTTGCCGCATACCTAGTTAGACCAATCGTAAACCTCTTGATTTTACCTCTTAATCTCATTACTTTTGGCCTTTTCCGTTGGCTTTCATCAGCAGTTGCCTTATATCTTGTTACTCTTGTTGTTAATCAATTTAAAATCGAGCGATTTTTCTTTCCTGGTTATGAGAATATCTGGTTTTCTATTCCCAGAATCGAGGTAGGAGGATTTTTGGCTATCATCCTTTTTTCTTTTACTCTTTCCATTTTGACCTCAATCCTAAATTGGATCTTCAAATAGCAAAAGATTTTGAGGTATAATAAGACAATGAAAGATTTTCTTTTAATTACTCAAATTGTCACAGCCTTAGTTGTAATTTTTCTTGTAACCATTCAAACAAAAGGAACAGGACTTGGGAGAAGCTTTGGTCAAAGTGGATCTATCTCTTTTAAGAGAAGAGGAATAGAAAAGCTAATCTTTAAGTCAACCTTTTTATTTTCCGGGCTTTTTCTATTAGCCTCAATCCTGCGAATTTTAATTTAGACATTTATGTCTTTCTCTTTAAGGTATTCGCTAAAGTTGATTCAAGCTTTCATCTCGCGCTTTAAAGCCCTCATTTTAATTGGAATCTTGTTAGGTTTTTGCTTCTTTTTGGCTTTAAAATTTGTTCTTCTACCATTTTTTACCGCTAAAGAAAATCAAAGGATAGGTCTTGTTGGTAAATATAGACTAGATTCTCTGCCAGGAGAAGTTCTTTCTTTAATTAGTTTTGGTCTGACTAAAGTAGGGCCTGATGGTTCTTTTGAACCTATGCTTGCCAAGTCTTGGGAAACTCCAGATAAAGGCAAAACTTGGATATTCCATATTGATGATAACTTTACTTGGCAAGACGGAAGTAAAATCAAGTCAAGTGACATTTCTTACAATTTTTCAGATGTTGAGATAGAGAAACCTGATGAAAAGACAATCATATTCAAACTAAAAAACCCTTTTTCTCCTTTTCCTGGTGTTGTATCAAAGCCAATATTTAAAAAGGGGCTTTTGGGTCTTGGTGAGTGGAAAGTCAAGAAAGTCTCTCTTTCAGGAAATTATGTAGAGGAAATAGTCTTAGCTGATAAAAATAAAAATCAAAAAACTTATAAATTTTATCCGACAGAAGACAGGCTCAAATTAGCTTTCAAACTTGGGCAAGTGGACATCTTGGAGAATATCTTTGATCCTAGCCCCCTTGATAAATGGGGTTTTCTAAATATAGAGAAAAAAGTTAATACGAGAGATATAGTCACAATATTTTTTAATACAACCGACAAGTATCTTTCAGAAAAGACAATAAGGCAAGCCTTGTATTACGCGATTGATAGAAATAGACTTAGTCCAAATAAAGCTATCTCGCCTATTTATCCCGATTCTTGGGCTTATAATCTTCTTGTTAAACCTTATGACTACGATCCAGAAAAAGCTAAAAATCTGATTAAATCTTTGCCAGAACAAAGCAAAGAAGGAATGGAAATAAAGCTTACGACAACACCAGCCATGCTTGCTGTAGCTGAAGAAATAGTCAAGATGTGGCAAGCAATAGGTATTAAAGCTCAAGTGCAGGCTTTGCCTATAATACCTGATGATTATCAAGCTCTGCTTGTTATTTTTGAATCTCCAGTTGATCCTGATCAATATTCAATTTGGCATGCTACTCAAACAGCAATTAATTATTCAAAATATAAAAATCCTAGGATAGATGCCCTTCTTGAAGAGGGAAGAAGTAAATTAGATCTTGAGGAAAGAAGGAAAATTTATCTTGATTTCCAAAGATTTTTGCTTGAAGACGCTCCAGCTGCCTTTTTATATCATCCCGATATCTATACCATATCAAGAAAAAGATAATTCATTTCTTAGATTGATTTTGCTAATATTTAAAAATGATTGAATTTCTTGTTTCTCTTTTTCTAGGCTACGAGGTAGCTAAAAAATCATCACACCCAAGTTCTAAAATATATCGCAAGCTTCCTGTTGTTAAAATAAAATTCATCCAACTTTTGCCTAATTTAAAAATTTATGTCAGAGGGAAGATAGTTCATCTTCACCATTGGATCTATATGTCTTTACTTCTAGTTTTCTCTTTTTATAGTAACAATGGCTTCTTTACTTCACCTATCTTTAAGGGGCTTCTTACAGGAAGCATACTGCAGGGATTCACTTTTCCTGATTGGAAGAAGATTATCTTCAATACTAATGATAAGAAATTGTTAAAAAGGAATACTGGGGTGGCTGAGCGGATTTGAACCGCCAACCCCTTGCTCCACAGGCAAGTGCTCTAACCGTTGAGCTACAGCCACCAAGTAGTTTAATTTTAGCAAATAGGGAAAACTAAATCCAACTGTTGACATTTGCACCCTATTTGTTGCACAATGAAATAGTTATGGAAGATCCTGCCAAAGTTGAAAAGAAGATTAAAGTCGAGGTTGTTAAGGAAGAAGAGCAAAAATCATCCGAAGAGAAAAATCTTGAAGAAAATTCAACAACAAGCGAGGCCAAACCGGATCAAAATTCTCCCAAGCAAGAAGTTAAGGAAAAAACCTATCGGCAAAAAACTCCATTTTGGGTTCTTTTTTTAGTTTTCCTTTTAGGCTTAACCTTGGGGGCTGGTTTAATAGGGGGAATTTTTTATTACAAGCTCAAAGTTGAAAAAATATCTCTTGGGACAACTAAAGAGACACCACAACTCTCACCTGAACTAAAAGAAACCCCGACTCCTCAACCTGAAGAAGTTAAACTTTCTGATCTCAAGGTCTTAATACTCAACGGCTCAGGCATTAAAGGGGAAGCGGGAAAGGTGGAAGAATTGCTCAAAAAAGCAGGATTTGAGAAGACAGAAACTGGCAACGCTGATTCATATAATTATCAAGACACTTCAGTTTTCTTGAAAGAAGGCCTGCCTAATTCTGTTTATGAAAAAATAAGTCAAAGTCTTGCAAGCTATAGTCTTAAAAAGGAAAGCCTTGAGACAAATTCCGCTTACGATATTAAAATCATAGTAGGAAAAACTAAGAAATAGATTTCTCCAAAAGTTGGCAGTTGTAATCATATTTTGATAAAATAGTTGTACTAATAGTCTGGAAAAAAGTTGTGTTGAAAAAGTTGAGTGCCAAATTAGGTAAGAGTGGTAAATAGAAGCGAAGCGACAAATCCTTTCCTGCGAAGCAGGAATAAAGCTGTTTTAAAATAAGTTGGATTTCAGGCCGAGATGGTGGAATGGTATACACGCAGGACTTGTGCGAACGTAATTGAAAGTGAGCAAGAGCGAAGCGACAAATCCTTTCCTGCGAAGCAGGAATAAAGCTGTTTTAAAATAAGTTGGATTTCAGGCCGAGATGGTGGAATGGTATACACGCAGGACTTAAAATCCTGTGGTCCGAAGGACCGTGAGGGTTCGAGTCCCTCTCTCGGCACTTCTGCAGAGCAGAATTTTCTGCTAGGCAAGAATTGAAATTGTCGAATGTATAGTGTTTACATACTCGAGAGCTCGAGAAAAAAGGGCAAAACATATGTCGGGTTGACGATTAAGGATCTCGAGGTAAGGATAAAAGAACACAACAAAGGGCTATCTCGATATACAAAAGCTTATATACCTTGGAAGTTGATATATTACGAAAGGTTCTATTGTAAGCTGTGCGCTGAGAAAAGAGAAAAGTTTTTGAAATCAGGGTTTGGTTATAAGTTTCGAAGATTGATATTAAAATACCAAAATCAATTAAAATAAAATCGCTGAGGAGAGAAATTATCTCTTGGAGAAAATCATTCTCCTCTGAAGAAAGTAGTTCTTCTCTGAAGAAAGTAGTTCTTCTCTGAAGAAAGTAGTTCTTCTCTGAAGAAAGTAGTTCTTCTCTGAAGAAAGTAGTTCTTCTCTGAAGAACGGGGTGTAGCTCAGTTGGCTAGAGTGCGCGCTTTGGGAGCGTGAGGTCGACGGTTCGAGTCCGTCCACCCCGACAAAAAACTTATCAAAAACAAAGACACATCCTTTAGTTCAGCCTCATGACAGAAAGAGTATCTAAGAGAAAAGAGGGAAAATATCAAATAGGTGAAGAGGTGCCAATCCTAGAGCACACATGTCCGAAAGCTGGTTCAAGAGGGAAAGTAACTGAAATTAATCAAAATGGAGTTCCTGTAAACGCTATCTGTACAAAATGCGGCAAATCAGTAGCAGTTGATATAAAAGCATTAAAAATATCAAGATAGTTTAGAGATACATTATACTGTTATAATATCTTTATGTTCAGAGAAGAACAAAGTAAAGAAAGAGAATTGCGGCCAGTCAGTATTGATGAAATTCACAAACTTTTCCATCGTAAACATGATTGGGCCAGCCTTCAAGATTACCTAGAAGCAAACAATTCAATTGGTCTTAAGATTTTCAGAACGGATTCTGGTTTATATATAATTAACCATGTTTTTAAAAAAGAAGAAGTAGAGGTTCCAACACCCAAAGAAACTTTGATAAGGTATGGAACAACCGGACTTCAAGGATTCCCTGGAAAGGATTTTGCTGTTGCTCTTCTTTGGCAATTTCATGGAGATCCTTGCGAAAGAAGAAGTAGAAGTATAGGAGGAGAAGGGTACACAAGAAGATAGATCCTACACTTAGTCTTCAATAGCTTCGACTCGTGAGCGGGCACGGAGAATCGAACTCCGATCTACTCCTTGGAAGGGAGTTGTTGAGCCTTTCAACTATGCCCGCTTGGTCTAATTATACCAAAGAACATCTAAACTACTCAATCCTCCTTCTTACTTGCTGCTTCAAGAAAAGAAACAAAAAGAGGATGAGGATATAAAGGCCGGCTCAAATACTCAGGATGAAACTGAACCCCTACAAAAAATGGATGGTTCTTGATTTCTATTGCCTCAACCAATTTACCATCAGGCGAAATACCCGAAACAACAAGACCGGCTTTCTCAAACTTCTTTCTATAATTCAAATTAAACTCATAACGATGACGGTGTCTCTCATAAATCAAAAGTCTATTGTTACTTATCATACTAAGTTTTTTCTGCAAAGGATTGGGGTAAAACCAAGGACTTTTCCTATCACTGCCATATTTTTGATAAGACTGTTCAAGTTTAGTCCTTGAGTTTATCAAACAAGGCCAAGCTCCAAGCCTAATTGTCCCGCCATATTGCTTTTCAGCAAGATATTTTTTCTGATTGGGCATAATGTGTATCACAGGATAAGGAGTGTTAGGATTTACCTCCTCACTATTTGCATCCTTAAAATTTAAAACATTTCTAGCAAATTCAATAACAGCCATTTGCATCCCAAAACAAAGGCCTAAATAGGGAAGCTTGTTTTCTCTTGCAAAAGAAGCCGCTTTTATTTTGCCCTCAACTCCGCGAGAACCCCAACCTTGAGGAACTATCATTCCATCAAGCGAAGATAAACTCCTTGCAAACTCTTCTTTATCCATTTTTTCCAAAGATGAAGAATCAATCCACTTTATATTAGGCTTAAGTCCTAATTTAAACCCCGCATGCTTTAAAGATTCAACAACGCAAACATAAGAGTCAGACAAAAGATAATCTCCAGTTTTCTGATATTTTCCAACTATGCCTATTTCTACTTCTTTTTTAGCCTTCTTGGTAACTACATTTTTCCAATTTTTGAGAATTTGAGATGCCAGAGTTTTCTTCTTCAATCCCAATTGTTTGGCAATCTTTTTGTCTAACTTTTGCTTATGAAATAAAAGTGGAATCTCATATATATTTTTAACATCAGGATTGGAAATTATATTCTCAAGAGGCACACCTGATGAAAGAGCAATTTTCTCTTTCCTTTTTAAATCAACATCCTTTTCTGCCCGGCAAACTACAAAATCAGGTTGGATACCAAGGGAATGCAATTGAGAGATTGATTGCTGGATCGGCTTTGACTTTAGCTCACCAATTGATGGAGGAGCAGGAAGATAGCCAACATGGACAAAACAAACATCTTTTGGATATTTTAACCTAAGCCTACGAGAGGCCTCGAAAAACAAAAGTCCTTCATATTCACCCACCGTTCCACCAAGCTCAATGATCACAATATCAGCATTATGCTTTTTCCCTGCCTCAAAAAAGCGTTTTATTATTTCAGGTGGAATATGATGATAAGGTTGGACACAAGCGCCATCATAAAAAAGGGCTCGCTCCTTATCTAAAACTAATTTATAAACTTGGCCGCTAGTCAGATAATTTTCTCTTAAGAGCGTCTCATCCAAAAAGCGTTCATAATGTCCCAAATCCTGGTCTGTTTCCAATCCATCGTGAGTTACAAAAACTTCACCATGCTCAATAGGATTCATCGTTCCCGCATCAATATTTAAGTACATATCGCACTTCATAATGGTAACTTTATATCCTGAAGCTTTGAGAAGAAGCCCTATTGAGGCTGAAGTAACTCCCTTCCCCAATCCTGACAAAACCCCACCTGAAACAATAATAAACTTCATTTATTCTTTTGCTAAATTAAAACAAGAAAGAAGGGTTGTCAAGAAGAAGATAGACAAAATAATAAAAGTGCGTCCAGAGGGAATCGAACCCCCATCCTCTGTTCCGAAGACAGATGCTCTATCCGTTGAGCTATGGACGCTTGAATTTTAAATTAAACCCTTATTAGCTTATAATTATACCTTAAATGACTAGTTTAAGCGAACAAATAGAAGCAATAGAAAAAGAAATCAGAGAAACCCCTTACCATAAAGGCACCGAGCACCACATAGGCCTTTTAAGAGCAAGAATAGCTAGGCTCAAAGACAAGATGCTTGAAGTTGAAAGCAGAAAATCAGGAGGTGGAGCGGGCTACGCTGTCAAAAAACAAGGTGATGCTACTATAGTTTTAGTGGGTCCTCCTTCGGTTGGAAAATCAACCTTAATTAACCAGTTAACTAACGCCAATTCAAAGATCGCCCCTTATGCTTTCACCACTGTTTCTGTTATTCCCGGAATGATGGAATATAAAAACGCTAGAATTCAGATTTTGGATGTTCCTGGGCTAATTGAAGGCGCGGAAGAAGGAAAGGGAAGAGGAAAAGAAGTTCTTTCTGTTATTCGCGGTTGCGATCTTCTAGTTATTATTACAGAACCGAGTAAATTTGATGCTTTTTCAAGAATAGCCAAAGCTCTTGAAAAAAATGGGATAAGAATAAATAAAGAAAAACCTGAAATTAAAATAGAAAAGAAATTAGATGGCGGAATAAAGATCTTCTCAAATATTAGGCAAGATCTAGACAAAGAAACCATCAAAAGTATTATTCAGGAAATGGGTATCAAAAACGCTGAAGTTAAAATTAAACAAAAAATAAAAGTGGAGGATTTAATTGACAGCCTCTCGCGAAATAGAGTCTATTTACCTGCTATCTTTGTTACCAATAAAGCAGATCTTATGCAAAATATGAGCTATGAGAAACAAGAGGGAAGTGAAGAAAATCCTATTTTGATAAGCGCTAAAGAGAAAATGGGGCTTGAGAGGTTACTTGAGAAAATATGGGAAAAACTTGAGCTTATTAATATTTACCTTGTAAAACCAGACGCAAAACCTTCAAACGATAATCCTATGGTGGTAAAAAGAGGAATCTCACTTCTTGATGTAGCTTACAAAATAAGCGAAGAATTTGCCAAAAATATAACTGCCGCAATTATTTGGGGAAATGGTGCAAAATTTCCGGGACAAAAAGTTTCACTTGAGACAAAAGTAGAAGAGGGAATGCAGATCAGATTTATTTAAAAACCCTTTTTGCAAAGTTAAAAGAACCGCGAAGATAATACTTTAACTTCAAAATAATCTTCTCCCAGATTGAAAGTTCAACCTTTTTAACTAAAGACGAAGCAAAAACTTTAACTTTAAAATTACTAGTTTTATCCCAACCAAGGGAAAATTCTCCAGAATAAGTAGAGGTCTTAATTTCAAAATCTAGAAAACCTTCTTCTTCAGGTTTCAGTAAACCAGAAAGAATTGCTTGTGTGACCTCAATCCCGTTATCTATTCCTCTTGGGTTCAAAACAAATTTCTCTCTTTCTCCCAAAATAGACTGGCCAACATTTTTAACTGGAATTTTCCCTTTAAAACTACTTTCTGTTAACATAAAAGGAGGGAGTATGGGTTCTTCTAAAATATATTTTTCCTCCTGCTTTGGCCACCAACTTATTTTGGGAACATTTCTAATTAATTCATATTGAGAGTAAGGATTGCCATCTTTATCAAGCCACGAGAACTCAGAAAAAGGAGGATAGGGATAATTTAGAACAAATGGGGTAACAGCAATTACACGACCATCTTTTAACCAAAAATTCTCAAAGGCCAATTTTATTTGCTCAGAAAATTGAGAACCTTTAAAACCTGTTTCTGTTATAAAAACAGGCAAATCGTGTTTTAATCCAAAATTTTTCTTAAGAATAGCAAGCTCCCATTCGTAGCCGCGGATAGAGAATCTCCCAGAACTTGTAAATTTTTTCTCTTGAAGAGGGTATGAATGAGAAGCCCAAGCATCTAATTTATTAAAGATTCCAGGCACTTCTTTTTCCATTTTCTGCCAAAAGCGAAAAACATCCATTGTTGACCTGGTGTTACTGGCTGAAAGATCAAAACCAGCATTTAATATTTTAAAATCGGGGTTTTTCTTTTTGAATTCATCAGCAAATGCACTTAAAACCTGCGCGTATTCATCAGGTTTAATCTCACCACCCCATTCTCTAGCTTGATTTGGCTCATTAAAGATAATTACATACCTGTCTTTTACCGGCCAGTTAAGGTTATTTAAAAATTCGGCCCACTTTAAACTATCAGCAGAAACTGGCTTTGCCCAGTTTTCCTTTTCCTGATGAGTAGCAATTCGAACTAAAGGGACAAGATGTTTTTCCCGACATTGATCCATAAAATTCTGCCACTTGGCGAAATCAAGATCATCATCCCTTATGACCACTGTCACATAACCCCAATCACCACCTGAGGAGTTAACCAAAGAAGCCGCCTTATCAAGATCAGAAGGCTCCAAGATATGAATTCCAAACTTGTTGTTGACAGCATAAGAATTACTGGAAGTCAAAAGAAAAAGAAAAACAACAATAAACAAAATTTTCGCTTTGTTCAAGAGATTAAACATTTTTCCAAACACAAAGTTGATATAAGAGTATACAAGTAATTCTAGCAAAAAAACGGCAATTAATTTGGTTGAAATAAAAATGAAGACTTATTTGTATTAGAAGTAGAAAGGGGGTGAGAAAAATGAATAAAAAAATATTAGCAATTCTAGCTTTAGTTTTGGGAGCAGGCTTATTTTTTACAACTGCTCAAAAAACCTTAGCTTACAGGGGAGACCCCAACGTAAAAGGTCCTAATTACTCTCCTGAAAGGCATGAGGCTATGACCAAGGCTTTTGAAAACAAAGATTACAATGCTTGGAAAAACCTTATGCAAGGAAGGGGAAGAGTTACCCAGGTAATAAATGAGCAAAACTTTAGCCGATTTGCTGAAATGCACAAGCTTATGCTTGAAGGCAAAACTGAAGAAGCCAATAAAATTCGTCAAGAATTAGGACTTGGCCTTCAAAACGGCTCAGGAATAAAAATGGGTTTTGCTAGAGGTTGGAACAAATAATATCAAAGCCCATAGACCAATTCCCCGACTAACCAGTCGGGGATTGGGTATTTGCAAATACATTGTTAGAATTATGATATGGAAATTTATAAAAATCTAAAAGATGAAGAAGTTGTTAGACTTGTCTGTGAAAAAAACAAAGAAATATACACCGAAATAATTAGACGTTATCAGGATAAATTAAGAAGATATATTTTTAATCTAATTCAAGATGATAATAAAGCCGAAGATATCTTACAGGAAACCTTTATCAAGGCTTATATTAATCTTAGGGGTTTTAATAGAAGCAAAAAATTTTCAAGCTGGATTTATCGCATAGCTCACAACGAAACTATAAATATGATCAAAAAAGACAAGAAACAAACATCGCTTGAAAGTAATTTAGATTTTGACAGTGGCATAGATATAGAGGAAGGATTAATTAAAAAGGAATTGAAATTAAAAGCTCATCGTTGTCTAAAGCAGATGCCTGTTGACTATAGAGAAGTTATAACCCTTTACTACCTTGAAGAAAAATCGTATGAGGAGATAAGTGACATCTTAAGAATTCCTGTCGCAACAGTCGGCACCAGAATAAGACGTGCTAAAATCTTAATGAAAAAAATATGCCAAAAGAAATAAAAAATAAAAAAAATCTTGAAGAAAAAGTCGTTAACATGATAAAAAAAGGCCAAATAAAAATGAGGCCAAAGTGGTACTTTGTTGCCGGTTCTCTTTTTGCCACTATTGGGCTAATAGGATCAAGTATAAGCGCAATGTTTTTGACAAATTTCATTTTCTTCTTAATTAGAAAGAATGGACCCGGATTTGGAAAAATAGGGCTGGCAATGCAAATTTTCCCCTGGTGGCTTCCTTTTCTTGCTATATTGATGGTTTTTCTTGGAGTATTACTTCTTAAAAGATATGATTTCTCCTATCGAAAGAACTTTCTTGTGATAATTTTAATTTTTATTCTCTCAATTATATTTTCAGCTTGGGTAATCGACAAAAGTGGAATCAATGAAATTTGGTCAAAAAAAGGACCAATGAAAAGATTTTACCAGCAGTTTCAGGAAGATAATCAAAGGCCAATGATAAGAAAGGGGCCCAAAAATCAACAAAGATATTTTGTTAAATAAGAAAGATCTAATTTACCCACAAGGGTAAGTCTGACTTAACTTCGTCATCTCGTCAACTAAGTTTGACTTGTGAGCGGGAGACGGGACTTGAACCCGCGACCTCTTCCTTGGCAAGGAAGCGTACTACCACTGTACTACTCCCGCACTCAACTAAATTTATCTGTGCCGAGAGTGTGAGTCGAACACACATCTGACGCTCTTCAGGCGCCCGCCGTGACCACCTTGGCTATCTCGGCTCTCAGATTTATGCCTTAAAATACTTAGCAAGTTATATTATAACAAAAAATCAACTGCCAATAAATCTTTTTAAGATAAAAAACACAAAGAAAGCAACAAATATACCTATTATTATCTTAATCATAAAAACAAACTCCGGATAAGCTGAAAGAGTATTGTAAAATTTTCTTGAAATCAAAGCCAACCAGTAATCAATAGACGCTTTTTGATACTTTTCTTCAAGTGCCATAAATAGCTAGCAATTAATTTTAATCTTTAGACTTGTGGGCTTGTCAGGACTCGAACCTGAGACCTTACGGATGTAAGCCGTACGCTCTAACCAACTGAGCTACAAGCCCAAAAAAGTGCGCGGGACAGGACTTGAACCTGCACGCCCGAAGGCACAGCCTCCTCAAGACTGCGTGTATACCAATTTCACCACCCGCGCATAAAACAAAGTATATTAATGTGCAGGTGAGAGGACTTGAACCTCTATGAACTAAAAGTTCATACGGCCCTGAACCGTACGCGTCTGCCAATTCCGCCACACCTGCTTACTTGCCCTGCGCTTTGCAAAGAACAGAAAGGCATTAATCTCAACATCTCTAGCAAAATAGCACCTATATTTTAGCAAAAAAGTCTAGTATTAGAAAGGAACGGGAAGTCTTTCCTTACCCTGAAAATCGCGGACTGTATTAAGAAGAAGTCTTTTTAAGATCTCAAGAAAAGAAACACCATACATATCAAGTATCGAGGCAAGAGCCACTTCCGCTTCTTTAGGACCGAAAGCGGGATTACAATTGGCATCAATAAAGAAATATCTTCCTGATTGATCCATTCTGATATCAAACTTGCCGTAATCGTACATCTGGACAACATCAAAAGCTTTTTTAACATATTCTCTTAAAAGAGGATCATGATATTTTGTATAACTAAAACTTTCCTCACCATGCTTCAGCCATTGGTCCTCAAAAGTAGAAAAAATATACTTCTGATTTTTCTTCTTGAAGATTTTTTCAGCTAAATAGACTTTTTTATTCAAGCCTTCAAGCAAGATAGCCGTAATTTCGCGACCAACAATAAACTCCTCAATCAAAACTGGCTGCTTATAAGTCTTGATAAGATATTTTATACGCTGGCTTAGATGCTTTGGATCCTCAGAAACACTATCCTGATTAATTTCAACTCCTCCATGTATCTCATTCAATTTGGAAATCAAAGGAAAGCGCAAAGTGGGGTCAAGGTTGTAACTAACCGAGTCAACCAATTGATAATGGGGAACAGGAACCCCAGCTTGCTGGAGAAGTTTCTTAACCAAAAATTTATTGGTATCAAGAGATTTGCCTAAGATGGTAGCTCCTGTATAAGCCAGATCTAAAAGTTCCAAAGCCCCAGGAACTGAAGCTGATAGACTTTCCACCCCTTTAACCGAATCAACCAAATTTATAACAACCTCAGGCCTTTTGATTCTTAATTTTTCGAAAACAGAAGCACTACCAGGATAAAGAAAAACCTTAACTCCCAGCTTCTTCAAATATTTAGCTACCAAAAGAGCATCCTTTCTAGCATCTTTTTCCGTTAGATATTGTTCTTTTGTCGGAAAATATTTTCTTCTAACTTCACTGTAAAGGATAGCTACCGTCTTTGGCAGTTCGTATCCGTTGCTGTTTTTAGTTTTATCTTTCACTCTACCTACTATTTTCTACTACCTTTCTGTATAATACATATAGTCAATATACGACTTACTGGATTCACAACCTGATTTTTGGCTATTTAAAATAATTTAAATTAACTTCGAAAAACTTTGAACAACTTCAGTCAATTCGAACTTAACTCCTCTTGCCTTTTATCTTTTACCTATCAAAATCAATCTTATAATGAATTATTTATTCAAAAAGTCAAGATCTTAAAAGAAGATGCAATAGATTTCCAAAATTGTTATAATTACACAAAGTTTGTCCCCGTAGCTCAACGGATAGAGCACGCCCCTTCTAAGGGTGGGATGAGAGTTCGATTCTCTCCGGGGACACATCTAGGGCCTGTAGCTCAATTGGCAGAGCAGTACCCTCTTAAGGTAACGGTTGGAGGTTCGAGTCCTCCCAGGCTCACAAGTTTAACTTAAAACTCAAAAGTCAAAAGTCAAAACTTCAGATTCAGATTATAGATTTTGGATTATAGATTATAGATTATAGAATTTCGCTTTCTACTTACTACATTTTACTTTCTGCTTGGATTTCTTTTACCCTTTACCTCTTGCCTTTTATCTACTAGGTTAGAACAAAGAACATAGAACAAAGGGAAAAATTTTGAACTTAGTATTATGAATTATGTATTATGGAAATAATGTGTTCACCTGCATAATACATAATACATGTTTGACTACGATACGTTGTCAGAGTATATTAACTGACAATGTATTTAAGGATTCATAAAAACGCGAGAGTAAGTTTTGCCTTAAGAAAGGAAATTCAAGAGTCTAATGATTCAATTAATTCTCTGGCTTTAAAGTACGGACTTTCTTGGAAAACAGTCAAGAAGTGGAAAGAAAGAGAAAGTATTGAAGATAAATCTTCTCGTCCTCACAGATTAAGGATTAGTTTGACAAAAGAAGAGGAAGATCTGATTCTCTTTGAAAGAAAGAAGTTTAAAAAGACTGTTGAAGAGATTTATTTCTCTCTTAATGACAAGGTGCCAAATCTATATCCTCTTAAGATATACCGGTGTCTTGTTAGATATGGATTAAATGTATTGCCTTGTGAATTGGTCAAGGCAGAAAGAAGGATAAAGAAGTTTAGGAGATACACAATAGGCTATCTTCATCTTGATACTCTTTATTCTCCAAAAATTAACAAAAGAAGATTCTACTTATTTACTGCAATTGATCGTGTAAGTAAACTAGCCTTTATTTTAATCAAAGAAAGAAAAACAAAGGAAATGGGAACTCAATTTCTAAGACAGGTAATTAATTTTTACCCATATAAGATTCATTACATCTTAACTGATAATGGAGGGGAATTCTCATATAACCATCTTCATCAAACCAAAAGACCTAAAGACAAAAGAGTTCATCCTTTTGATAAATTATGTCAAGAAAATAAAATCAAACATCGCACTATCAAATTCAAACATCCTTGGACAAATGGTATGGT
>Ga0101944_10000771_pt1 | contig 84875 bp, 72 predicted proteins | sample DewCreD2012metaG_FD_75245 | JGI IMG/M metagenome (GOLD analysis project Ga0101944, IMG submission 75245) | Hot spring sediment bacterial and archeal communities from British Columbia, Canada, to study Microbial Dark Matter (Phase II) - Dewar... ... | reverse complement strand
ACGCGATCATTTCTTTGACACCTGTTGTTCCTGACTCATCCATGAGCTACTTGGATCGGCAGTTCCTCCCTCGCACCGCCAAAAATGTGTAGAACAACGAGGCGAGGACGCCCGTGCTACGAGGTCCGCCGTCGCCGCTGGCACCATCAAGATAGACGCAACCGCAAGACGCCCGTACTACGGGGTCCGACCCTGCCATCCCGGAGCGTCAGGGCGGAGAAGGTTGCCACACCTGACATATCGACCCTGGTACAACTAACGGGTTTCCCAAGGCTTTTCTTTCGGCGGATCACTCACTACACTACGCCGTTTTCATGTATGGTTCGGAGTTTACCCCGATTGGGCAACACGATGTCCGAGAGAGATCAGTACAAGGAAAAGTTTCGTCCCGATGTTGATTCCGCACTGGACCGGGAAATCGCCGAGGCGCTTGGCGAGATGTCCATCGAGGAGCTTTACGACCGGGCCGAGCCGAAGAAGGCCGCCGTATCGGTCGATCAGCCGGCCGGTTCCAAGTTGCGCAAGGGCCGGATCATTGCGGTCAACAAGGACGAGGTTTTTGTGGACCTGGGCGGAAAGAGCCAGGGCATCGTGCCGTTCGCCCAGTTTGAAACCGAGCCGAAGATCGGCGACGAGATGGAGTTTCACGTCGACCATTATGATGCGCGCGAGGGACTCTACACGCTGACGCGCAAGGGCGCGGTGTCGCAGAACGTGAACTGGGAGAACCTGGAGGTGGGGCAGGTGGTGGAGGGGACCGTTACCGGCATGAACAAGGGCGGGCTGGAAGTGCAGATCAAGCAGATGCGCGGCTTCATGCCGGCCGGGCAGGTGGACGTGGTGTTTCACCAGGACATTTCGATCTTCATCGGGCAGCGTGTGACGGTGGAGGTCCAGCAGTTCGATCGGGAGCGCAAGAACCTGATCGTTTCGAGGCGCAACATCATCGAGCGCGAGCGGGAGGCGGCGCGGCAGAAGATGCTCACCGAGATCGTCGAGGGGCAGATTCGGCGGGGCACGGTGCGCAACATCATGGACTTCGGTGCGTTCGTGGACCTGGGCGGCCTGGAAGGGTTGATCCACGTCAGCGAGATGAGCTGGCGCCGGCTCAAGCACCCGTCGGAGATGCTCAAGGTCGGCGACATTGTGGAAGTGAAGATCGTGAAGATCGACCGGGAAGCCGGCCGGATCGGCCTGAGTCTCAAGCAGGCGGGGACCGATCCGTGGGTGGATGCCGGCACGCGTTACGCTACGGGCACGGTGGTGACGGCGCGGGTGGCGCGGGTGGAGGGCTTCGGCGCCTTCCTGGAGGTGGAGGAGGGAATCGAAGGCCTGCTCCCGATCAGCGAGATGAGCTGGCAGCGGATCAAGCACCCATCGGATGTGGTCAAGGTCGGCGACACGGTCAAGGTGGTCGTGCTCCAGATCGACCCGGTGCAGAAGCGTCTGAGCTTTTCGCTCAAGCAGGCCGGGGGCGACCCGTGGGCGAAGATCGAGGAACGGTACGCCGTGGACATGGTGACCACGGGCAAGGTGACCCGCGTCGCCGATTTCGGCGCGTTTGTCGAGCTGGAGGCGGGGCTCGAGGGGTTGGTTCATATCTCCGAGATGGCCAACCAGCGAGTGAAATCGGCCGGCGACGTGGCGAAGGTGGGGCAGGAGGTGAAAGTCCGCGTGCTGGAGATCGACAAAGAGAAGCGCCGCATCGCGCTGTCGATCAAGCGAGCGGAGGAGGCACTGGCGGCCAGTGCGCCGGCGCCCGTGCTGACGCCCAAGGAACTGGAGAAGAAACAGAAAAAGCGCGCGCAGCTCCGGGGTGGATTGGATTTCTGAGCAATCCGCAGGCAGGCCGTGGGCGAGTCCCGGCCGATCGTCACCGTTGATTCGGGCCGGGTGTCGCCTGGCGCCCGGTGGCGGCCGGTTGGCTTTCAGGCCACGGAAGGCAGCAGTATCTCGAAGGTCGAGCCTTTTCCCAGTTCGCTTTCGACGAGGATCCGTCCCCCGAACTGCTGGACGATCCCGTAGACGATCGACAGGCCCAGCCCGGTTCCCTTGCCCTCCTTGGTGGTGAAGAAAGGCTCGAAGATGCGGCTGCGCAGTTCCGGCTCCATGCCGCAGCCGGTGTCCCGCACGATCAGCCGGACGAACCCGCCGTTGGGGGCGTCGGCGGCCGGAGGCTCGATGCGGATCGTGAGCCGTCCTCCATTGGGCATGGCGTCGCGGGCGTTAAGTGCCAGGTTCATCAGGACCTGTTCCAGCTGGCTGTCGTCGGCGCGGACGATCGCGTCCGGCGCGTGGCTTTCCAGGCGGATGTCGATCTTGTCGCTGATGACGCGCCGGAGCATCCGGCAGACGTTGGCGACGACCCGGTTAAGGTCCACGTCGCGGGGCTGGATCGCCTGGCTGCGGCTGAAGGCCAGGAGTTGGCGGGTGAGCGATGCGCCGCGATCGGCGGCGGCCTGGATCTCGGCACATGCGGGATACAGGGGATCATGCTCGTTCAGTCGGCGCAGGAGCGACTCGCTATAGCCCGATATCACCGCCAGCAGGTTGTTGAAGTCGTGGGCGATGCCACCGGCCAGCCGTCCAACCGATTCCATGCGGTGCGACTGGAGCAGTTGTTCCTTGAGTTGCCTGGCGGCGGTGATGTCCTCCATCACGAACATGATGGCAACGATGCGGTCGGCGTCGTCGCCGATCGGCGCGGTGGAAATGCTGATGAAGATGGACGCGCCGTCGCGCCGGCGGCAGGCCAGTTCCAGCCCCATGATCCGCTCGCCGCTGAAGACTCGCCGGCACAGCTCGGCGTGCTGTTCCTGGTCGTTGGGGAAGACAAAAGGCAGGGGCCGGCCCAGCACCTCGTCGTCGCTCCAGCCGAAGATGCGCCGCGACGCCGGGTTCCAGAGAAGGATGCGTCCCTCGGTATCGATCGAGCAGATGCCCAGCGGCGAGGCGTTGATGATGGCCGTCAGCCACTGCTGGCTTCGGCGCAGCGCCGCCTCGGCCCTGTTGCGTTCGGTGATGTCATGGCCCATCGCCAGCACGCAGCGGATTCCCTGCAGGTCGAAGCTCTCGACGGATGCAAGCAGGTCGTGAACCAGTCCGTCGCGGTCGCGAAACTGCGTTTCGAACGTCTTCATTGCCGGCTGGCCCGTCAGCCGCCGCAACATCTCCGCGCGGTGATCGGGCGTCGGCCAGATGCCCATTTCAAGGGTGGTTCGTCCGACCAGCTGATCGCGGCGCCAGAGGAACTTGTGGACGAACGCATCGTTGACGTCGAGGATGCGCCCGGTCTTCATCTCCGTGAGAAGGATGGGGGTGGGGCTGGAATGGAAGACCTTGCTGAATCGTTCCTCGGATTCGCGCAGCGCCCGGGTTGCGGCCTTGCTGTCGGTAACGTCCCGGAGCGTCACGACCACCCCCTCGATGTTGCCCGCGGCGTCGAGCAGGGGAGATGCGCTCAACGACACCCAGACGGTGGTCCCGTCGGTGCGAACCAGCCCCACCTCGTCGGCGGCGATCGACCGGCCGGTTGCCATCACCCGCGCGTGCAGGTGTTCCTGGTTGGGCAGGTCCGAGCCGTCGGTGCGAATGCGCCGCCAGGGGACCTGTCGATAGTTGGTGCCCAGCACGCGAGAGGCGCTGATGCCCAGGATTCGCTCGGCCGCCGCGTTGAGAAACGTGTAATGGCCCGCGAGGTCGAAGATGAGCACTCCGTCGGCCATTGTTTCGACGACGCGCGTCAGCCGTTCCTGGTTGGCGCGGAGTTGCTCGCGGGCGTCGGCCGCCCGCCGGTTGGCCTCCTGCACACTCAGGGCTCGGCGCAGGCTGAGTGCCAGCGTTTCGGGGGACAACTGCGAGCGGGGCAGGCAGTCGGTGACGCCGGCTCGCAGGGCCTGGATGATCAGGGATTCATCCTGCTGTGCCGTCAGGAGGATGACGGGGGTGGCGATTCCCCTGGCGCGCATCGAGCGCAGCAGGTCCAGCCCGGTGCGGCCGGACAGGACGCTGTCGAGCAGTACGCAGTCCAGCGGCTGTCGGAGCAGGTCGAGGACGGTGTCCGACCCGTCGTGCTCGATGACATCCGGCAGGATGCCCGCGGCGTTGAGGGCGCCGATGATTGCCCGGCGGGTGGGGGCGTCATCCCCTGCGACCAGCACGCGCACAAAGTCCATAGGTGCTGCAGACTACAGCATCGGCGGACCTTTTGCATCAGGCATCCGGGCGGCTATCGGGCACATAGGCCGCGATCGGCAGTCTGCCCATATCGTTGGCCGACTCTGCCGGCTGTGCGGCGCATTGTTCCGAACCGGCGGATTGGAGGTAGGTCACCAGGTTCACCTTGCGGTTCTGGATGCCCAGCTTGTGGCGGATGTTCTCGCGGTGGCGGCGCACGGTGGCGGGCGTGATGCCCCGGAGCTGGGCGATCTCCTTGGTGCTCAGGCCGTTGCGGATCATCGTGGAGATGGCGATCTCGACGGGGGTGAGTTCCAGGTGGTTTCTTGCCAGTTGCGAGAGGAAAGGAGACGCGATCTCCTGGAGGCTCTGGCGCAGAAGGGTGACGTAGGAACGGTGGCGGCCGGTTACGGCCAGTTCCAGCTCGAAGACGATGGGCATGATGATTTTCTGGATATTCGCCAGGATCGAGGCCCGGATCTCACGTTTCTCGTCCTCGAGTCGCTGGAGCACGGTGCGCAGGGCGGTGTTGGTGTTCTGGACGGTCTGGTGCTGGTCGCGCAGGATCTTGTGGGCCTCGCGGAGCTCGTTCTCGATGCGCATGTGGACCAGCGCGCTGCCGACGCGTTCGGCTATGGCGCGGATGAGGAATTGTTCTTCCTTGAGGAACGGGCCGTCCGGCACGGCCGGCACGCCCCGGTCATAGAAGACCTCGACGACGCCGAGGGGCTTGCCATCGACGCGCACCTCCGAGTGCATGCGCCACGGCCCCTCGCGGAATGACGCGCTGATGAACTGTCGCTGGCCGTAGACGATCCGGGCGCAGGCGTGATCGGGAAACTGCCAGGCACGGGGCAGATAGTCGACCACGCCCTGGAGGAAGCGATCGATGGAGTGGAAATGGGTCTCGCGGAGATTGGAGACGGCGTAGAGGCACTCCAGTTCCTTGAGTCGTTCGCGCAGGGCGTATTCGATCTGCGACAGTCGGGTCACGTCGGCGTTGCGCTCCAGTTCGGCGATGCGCTGCCTGAGACTCTGGTTCTGGTGGAGCAAGATTGCACGAGAGGTCTTGGCGGTCATGGTGCTGCCCATAAAATGCACATGGTTCCACGCTGCACACGTTGGCGTGCTCATTGTCCGCGAGGCAACGCGAAAAGGCAAACGCTGCGAGCAATAACCCGTGTGTCTCCTAAGTATATGTTATAAAGTAGTTTAGAGTAGATCAGCCATCCGCGATATAGGTCTTTGATTAGACTAATTTGTGCTATAGATGGGTGATATATGTGTAATTAATATAGCGTATTGCTTGTGTTTAATGTCCGCATTCTATGTCATTTCAGACTGCTTGAGGGGCGCGCATCCAAAGCGTAGGGTCCGGGTCGCGTAGCTGGTGGTGTACCGGTCCATCTTCGAACCCAGGGCCATCCGCATGGCCGATCGGAGGAGTGATCCATGATCGCTGAACCCGGCCGCGACCGTTTCCTCAAGTCGATGCACGAGACGCCCGTCTCCCAGGCCGAGCATCTGCTGAAGGTGGCCGAGTCGGTCAATCAGGACGCCGCCAACACCTGGGCCGAACTCTGGGCCCAGTTCAAGCCGCACGTCACTCCCGGCGGCATGGTGACCGCGGAGATGCAGAAGGGCTTCGTGCCCGCGTGCGGCTGGCCGGAGTTTCTCGAAAAGATGTGGCTGCTGAAGCACTACCTGGACTCGGTGGGCCGCATCTGTCGCAACAAGCACTGAACCCCGCGGGTTGTTCCCGCGGCCTGGCAACTGCTCACATATCAACACAGGAGATGGGAATGTCCATCATCGAGGCAAGTCCCGGCACCTCTTCGCAGGATGCCGCCATCGAGGCGTTCATGGAACAACTCGTCGCCCGCACCCCGGGCGAGACGGTTTTCCATCAGGCCGTTCATGAAGTCGTCAAGTGCGTGATGCCCGTGGTCATGGCCAACCGCGCCTACCAGCAGGCGAAGATCCTGGAGCGCATGGTCGTGCCCGACCGCGTGATCCAGTTCCGTGTCACCTGGGTGGACGACAACAACCAGGTCCAGGTCAACCGCGGTTATCGCGTGCAGATGAACAGCGCCATCGGGCCGTACAAGGGCGGTCTGCGGTTCCACCCGTCGGTGACGCTTGGCGTGCTCAAGTTCCTGGCCTTCGAGCAGGTTTACAAGAACAGCCTCACGACACTGCCCATGGGCGGCGGGAAGGGCGGCTCCGACTTTGATCCCCACGGCAAGAGCGACGGCGAGGTGATGCGCTTCTGCCAGGCCTTCATGAGCGAGTTGTACCGTCATGTCGGCCCGGATATCGACGTGCCGGCCGGCGACATCGGCGTGGGCGGCCGCGAGGTGGGCTACCTGTTCGGCTACTACCGCAAGCTCACCCAGCGGTTCAACGGCGTGCTGACCGGCAAGGGCATCAACTGGGGCGGATCAAACCTTCGCCCCGAGGCCACGGGCTATGGCGCGGTCTACTTCGCCCAGGAGATGCTGGCGACGCGCGGCATGAGCGTCGAGGGCAAGACGGCCACCGTCTCCGGATCGGGCAACGTCGCGCAGTACACCGTCGAGAAGCTCAACCAGCTCGGCGCCAAGCCCATCACCCTGTCGGACTCCGAGGGCACGATCGTTGACAAGGACGGCATCACGCCGGAAAAGCTCGCGTGGGTCATGGAGCTGAAGAATGTCCGCCGCGGCCGGATTCGCGAGTACGCCTCGCGCTTCCAGGGTGCTCGTTTTATGGCCGGCAAGCGGCCGTGGAGCGTCCCGTGCGACCTGGCATTCCCCTCGGCCACCCAGAACGAGATCGACGCGACGGACGCCAGGCACCTGGTTGACAACGGCTGCATCTGCGTCAGCGAAGGCGCGAACATGCCCTCGACTCCCGAGGCGATCGACATCTTCCTGGCCAGCAAGATCCTCTACGGCCCGGGCAAGGCGGCCAACGCCGGCGGCGTGGCGGTGTCGGGTCTGGAGATGACCCAGAACGCCGGCTGCATGCGCCGCTCGCGCGAAGAGGTTGATATGCAGCTCAAGACGATCATGAAGTCGATCCATGCCAACTGTGTCAAATACGGGCGTGAGAACGGGGACGGTTTCGTGAACTACTTGCGTGGCGCGAACATAGCGGGGTTCATCAAGGTTGCGGACGCCATGGTTCAACAGGGCGTGCTGTAAAATTGACTGCCACGCAAGAAAAGATGCCCGCGGGCTTCGGGGCCTGCGGGCTTTTTCGCGCGCCGTTCTTTCCCGGATCACGGGCCGAAGGAATACGTCGTCTCGATCATTCTCGTCCAGTTCTCGTACCGCACGTACGCCGGTACCGTGTTCGACACCCCGACCATGTAACCTCCGCCCTCGTTGAGCCTGCCTATCTTCTCCCGCACCTGCCGCTCCACCTGCTCGGCCGTTCCCCGGCTCATCAGGTCCAGGTCGATGTTGCCGATCAGGCAGAATTTCCCCGGCCACCGTTGCTTGATCGACAGGGGGTCCATGCTCTTGGGTTCCAGCGGCTGGATTCCGCGCACCCCGGCCGAGTACAGGTCATCCAGCACGTCGTACAGCCGCCCGTCGCTGTGGTAGATCAGCGGTGCGCCGACCGTGTTGCCCAGTTCGGCAAACCGCGAGATGATCGGGAACAGGAATTCGCGGTAGAAGGCGGGGCTCAGCAGCAGGCCCTCCGTGTAGGCGATGTCATCGGAATAGAAGATCGCCCCGACGGCGTCCTTTGCAACTTCCAGGGCGGCGCGCGTCGCCGCCAGCTGCGCAGCGGCCAGCGACTGCATCACCTGGCGCACCAGCTCGGGTTCCTCGACGCTCCGGAAGCAGAATTCATTGAACCCCATCATCTCCCAGGCCAGCGTGAAGACGTCGGCCGTGTGAAGAAGGACCTTCATTCCGGCGGGAAGCACCTTCACCAGCTCCCCCAGCCACGCAAGTCGATCGGCGACGGCCGACAGGTCGCCCTCGGCCGCCGCCTGCCAGCTCCATCGCCTTGAGCGGAACTGATCCAGACTGGTGATCAATGACAGGTCCGTCGCGTGCGACGCGGCATCTCCCTTGTCCGCCGCGATCGCCCGGTCCAACTCGACGGCCGGAACGAAAACCGTGCACTGCACATAGTCATACCCCGCCAGCCGCCAGAACTCCGCCTCATCCGCGGGCGTCCGCACCGGGCGCCCGAGCAGTCGCGACTTGTGGGCCGGATCGATGTGAAAATCGAACAGCGGCGGCCTGCGATGCGCCCCGCGGAGCAGCAGCGTCTGCAGGAACCGGTCAAACGAGGGTCTTGGCTCGATTCGAAGGCTCATCATCCGCTCTCTTCGGCGGGCGGGGCAGGGTCAGGAGGATCGAGCCGATGCGCCGCCGCCGGCTGGTCCGGGCATGTTAACCGGCACGCGGTCTTGTTGTAAGCAAGCCGGAATCTCGCCCGATTGGCTATGGCGAAGTCGTGCGTGCCACGAGGTTCGCCGCTGCGATCTCGGGCCGGCGGTCGCGGAGAGTGTCACGCGGCCGACCGCAAGACCGCAATTCAGCACGCCCGGCGTTCTGGAATAGCGCCGGCACCCACATTACACTACCCGCCCGAACAGGAGAGCATCCATGCAGTCGCTGATCGGCATCGACATCGGCGGAACCAACACCAAGATCGGCCTGATCCAATATGGCGGAGAGAATTTCCGTGTCGCGAAGCAGACCTCGATCCTGACGCAGGCGGGCGATCCGGCGGACGTGTACATGAAACGCATCGCCGAGGCGGTGCACAGGCTGATCGCCGAGGCCGGCAATCCAAAGGTTGACGGCGTGGGCGTGGGCTGCCCGGGTCTGATCAACCCCCACAAGGGATTCGTGGGGCGATCGCCGAACATGGGGAACATCGAGAACTACCATCTGCGCGAGAATCTGTCAAAGGCCGTGGGGCTGCCCGTGGAGATCCAGAACGACGCGAATGCGGCCGTCCTGGGCGAGTGGCTGTTTGCGCCAACCTCCAGGAGCGTCAATAACCTGGTGATGCTGACGCTGGGCACGGGCGTGGGCGGCGGCGTGGTCTGTGATGGAAAGTTGTTGATCGGCGCTGACAACGCCGCCGCCGAACTGGGCCATCTGAAGGTCTGCTGGGACAACGGTGAACTGTGCGGCTGCGGGAAACTGGGCTGCGTCGAGGCTTATGCGGGAGCCGCGGGCATTGCCCGGACGGCCCGGGTGCTGATGGCCGGCGGCTCCAAGACGTTGCTGGACCCGGCCAACGTCGATACCAAGTCCATTGCCATCGCGGCGGGAGAGGGGGACGCCATCGCCAGGGAGGCGCTGCGGAAGACCGGCTTCTGGCTGGGCCGGGCGATTTCCCTGCTGATTGAGACTTTCAATCCCGAGAAGGTCGTGCTTGGCGGGGGGGCGTCGGCGGCCATCGACTTCCTTCGGCCCGGCATCGACGAGGCGATCGCCCGGCACGCTTCCTTTGCGGTCACGCGGGATCGAGTCAGGATTGAGCGATCGGCGTTCCCGGATGACATCAATGTGATCGGTGCGGCCGCAACCTACCTGAATGCTCACCGGGGGAATTGATCGGCGGCAGATCCCGGCGGGTTTCCCGGCCGGCAACCGGGGATATCTGCCCCAAACACCGGACAAGGTCGCGCGCTGCCCGGCGAGCAGCGGCGGCCGACGACGGACGCCCAAGTCGCAGGACAGCGGCGAGCAAATCCGGTCCGCGGGTTCGGATCGGATTCGAATTTGTCATTGCCGCTGTAAACGAAGCGCGCAATTATAATGGCAATGTTTCGTCACATTTCCGACGATCAAGATGTCAAAGCGCCGCGACGGGATGGATGAACCGGTGGCCGCCGTTACAATGGTCCACCGTGGGACAGGTCTCCGGATCGAGCGGCCAGCCAAACAAGGAGCAGGTGTCATGAGTGCGAAACGTTCAGGCGTGGTCAATCTGTCGGTGATCGTCGGGATCGTGGTGGCGGTCATCGTGGCGCTGGGGGCCTGGTACTTCACGAGCGACGTGTTCCGCACGAAGGTGGACGAGGCGGCCAAGCAGGCCACCACCTGGACTCCGGAAAACATCGCCAAGGATCCGGTCAATTACCTGAACTGGTGCGAGACGCAGACGAAGAACGCCGTGCAGCAGCTCAGGGCCGACCGCATCGCAATCGCACAGAATCGGGCGAAACTCCAGGCGATGAAGGATGAGTCCGCCAACAAGGTGAATGTTGGCTCCAGGGCCCTGGTGGAATTGAAGAAGGCGTACGAAGCCGGCAAGACCGCCGCGGCCTTCCCCGTGGAGTACCAGGGTGCCAAGCGGGACGAGGAGTGGATCAAAGCTCAGATCGTTTCCCTGTTCAAGCAGGTGGAAACGCAGAAGAACATCGTCAGCCGCGTGGAAGCCGGGTTGAAGAACCTGGACATCCAGGAGCAGAAGATCAGCAAGGCCGAGGGGGACGCCACGGCCCAACTGGCGGAGATCGCCGCCAATCGCGAGATGCTCAAGGTGCAGAAGCTGACCGACGACCTGAAGGTCAAGCTGGTGAGCATGCAGGGGGCGGTGCAGGGTGTTGTGAGCGTGGCCGGGCAGAGCTCGGGAGCGATTTCTCTGGATCAGCTTGCGGCGGAGTCGGCCCAGACGGTGGACAGCGCGGAGTTTGACAAGGTGCTGACGAACATCAAGTAGTCGGTCGGTCGTTCATCCAATGAAGACAGCTCTTCGCATCCTCATCGTCCTGATCGCGGCCGTCGCCTTTGCCGGCGGCGGCTGCGATCGCCCGAAAGAGAGTCGCAATGCTCCCGCGGCGGCGGCCGAGAAGACCGAGTGGACCGCCGAGGAGATTGCCGGCGATCCGGCCGGGTATCTGCGCTGGTCGGATCGCCGGATCGAGAAGCAGATTCAGCAGCGGCAGGCCAAGCTGGATGCTCTCAACTCGCGGCGGGCGCAGATCGAGGAGAAGCAGAAGCTGCTGGCGCAGAACATTACGGACGTGGAGAACATCCGCAAGCGACTGGCCCAGGCGTATCAGCAGGCCGAGGACGAGGATCGCTGGCCGGTGCGGATGGCGGGCAGGACCTTCGAGCGAACCAAGGCCCAGTCGATCCTGGAGCAGACCAGGACCTATGTCGAGGAACGCCGTCCCATGCTCCAGACGTACGACGAGTCGCTGGCCAAGATGGACGGGTACGCGGCAACAATCCGCCAGGACATCAAGAAGCTCCAGAATCTTCGCGAGAAGTTGGCGCTGGATTTGGAGCAGGTGCAACTCAACCAGAATCTGGCGGAAATGGAGAAGTGGCGCAAGCAGGAGGCCGAACTGGCCGCGATGGGCAGGATGCTGGGTTCAATGAATGACGACCCGATGATCCAGCCGTCCCCGCGCGAGCCGCCGGGTCGGGTGGATATCGAGCAGATGCTGAAGTAGGGTGTAGCCTGCCGCACCATATCCTTGAATGCCGGATGCGGAGCGTCGCCGAGGGCGCCGCGCCCACTATCGAATTCCAAGCGGGAGAAGGACATCAATGAATACCCTCAGGTTCCTATCGTTGATCGCCGCGTTCATCATCGCCGTCGCCGCCCATGCCCAGCAGGACCTGGGCGGCCTGGCGCAGGATGCGGAACTGACCGAGACCCGCACCGAGGTTCCGCGGCTCAAGGCGCCGGCCGCTTATGAGATGAAGAACAACGTGCTGGAGATCGAGTTGAGCGAGTACGCCGGCTACGCCGGGCTGATCGTGGCCAACGGCGGGCTGGAGCCCAGCGAAAACTCGATCTTCTTCAAGAAGGGGAACTTCAAGGTGAAGTTGACGATCAGTGAAGCCGAAAGCTGGTCAGCTCTGAACAGCGGACGGATCGGCGCATCAGCCACGACGGTTGACGTGCTGGCGGTTTATGGCCGGCAATTCCAGGTGGTGGTGCCGGTGCAGATCGGTTTCTCGCGCGGGGCCGACGGGGTCGTGGTGACGACCAACATCAAGCGGATCAACGACCTGAAGGGCAAGGTGCTGGCGACGGCCCAGTTCACCGAAGCGGATTTCTTCATCCGGTATCTGGCGCAGGAGGCGGGCATTCCGGTCAACATGCTGCCCGACCTGAAAACCAGGCCCGACCCTGCGAAGCTCAATCTCGTCTATTGCGTCGATGCGTTCGGGGCCGCCGACCTGTTTGTGCGCGATGTCAAGGCCAATCGCAACCGCCTGGCGGGCTGCGTGACCTGGGCGCCCAAGACGACCGAGGCCGTCGAGGCGTCCGGCGGCAAGGCGCACCTGCTGACGTCCAACCGCAATCTGCTGGTCGTGGCCGATATCCTGGTGGTCAACAGGGGATTCGCCCAGCAGAATCCGCAGGTCATCCAGACCCTCGTCGAGGGCCTGCTCGAAGGCAACCGGATGGTGCGCGAGAGTCCCGATCAGCACATCGACACGATCGCAAAGGCCTTCAAGTGGGAGAAGGATGAGGTCAAGGCCGAACTGGCCAAGGTCCATCTTTCCAATCTGCCCGAGAATCAGGCGTTCTTCTCCGGCGCAATCGACGCGGCCGGCAGTTTTCACGGCATCTATCAGTCCGCCGTGTATGCGTACGGCCCGGAACTGATCAAGAACCCGATCGACGGTGAGCGATTCCTGAGTCTGGAGGCTTTGGCCCAGATCGAGAAGGCCGGAACATTCAAGAGCCAGAAGATCGCGATTGCGCCGATCCGCGGCGGCGGCGGTCCCGTCGAGGGCGACCCGCTGCTGTCGAAGGACATCCGCTTCCTGTTCCAGCCCAACTCGGCCAACCTGAACATGAACGACGAGGCCAACCTCAAGAACCTGGAGACCATCAAGAAGATGCTGCAGGTGAGTCCCGGCTCGACCATCCTGCTGCGCGGGCACGTGGACAACGCGATGGTCGAGACTTTCCGAAAACAGGGGGGTGAGGCCCGCGTGCGGGCAATGGCACTGGCGGCGATGGAGCTTTCGCGCAACCGTGCCAACGAGATCAAGCGCGTGCTGATCGAGAAGCATGGCCTGAGCCCCGACCGGATCGACACCGTTGGTCGGGGCTGGGAGGAGCCCGCCGGCACGGATTCGGAACAGAATCGTCGCGTCGAGGTTCAGTGGTTCACGATTGAGTGAGCTGCCGGCACGGAACGACCAGGCTTGCGCCGGCCGTCGCTTGCATGGGAGGTGTCACGATGTCCCAGGGCAATCCGAACTCCGTCCTGATTCTGCGCGCGGTGGTCGTTTTCGTTGGGACCGTGGTGATCGCCGGCACGCTGCTGAATCGGTGCGGGTCGGGAACGCAGAAGCCGACGCGAAGTTTTTCGGGGATGCCGATCACGCCTGAGATCGGCGAGACGCCCCGAGGGGACGCGGTGGCCCCCATCCTCGCCGCGATTCGCCGGCCGGCCGAGTTCCGCACCAGCGAAGGCCTGGCCATGGCCATCCTGCTGGACACCTCCGGAAGCATGCGCGCCGGCGTGACGGATATTGACGGCCGGTCGCGGCCGAAAATCGACGTGGCCAGGCGATGCGTGCTGGAGGTGGTCAACCAGGCCGACCGCCATGCGAAACAGCAGCCGGGGAAGAAGACACTGTTGTCGATTTATGAATTCAGTTCGCGCGGCAACATTTTCTGGCGCAGGCTGGTTCCACCGGGTCCGCCCAATCCTGGGGCGGCGGCGGCCGCGCTGGAACGCGTCAATTCCAACGGCGGCACTCCCATCGGCGAGGCGATGATCCAGGCCAAGCGTGACCTGGACGACACGCGGCTCTCTCGCCTGCATATCATCGTCGTGACCGACGGTGAGAACACCGACGGCCCCAACCCGACGGATGTGATGACAGCCATTTCGCAACTGCCGGAGGATGAGCGGCCGGGCGTGTATTTCATCGCCTTCGATGTCGGGACGCATGTTTTCAAGGGGGTGAAGGATGCCGGGGGAGTTGTCCTTTCCGCATCCGACGCCAGGGAACTCTCCCAGGCGCTGGAGTTTCTCCTGGGCCAGAAGATCCTGCTGGAGCAGTGACCGCCGACGTCGGCTCCGACCTGCAATTGTTGCACAAGCGATGTAAACACCGATGGGGAACGGGTAGAGTCCATGCTGGTTGCTCATGCCTCGGACGCTGGCCCATTTTCGGCGGTTTGTGCGCCGGTTGCATCGGCGGCTCGTGCTTCTGCGGGCGGCCGAGGGAAGCGGCATTGGCCTGTTGTGCGGTGCCGGAACGGCGCTGGTGCTCAGCGCCGCGCAGGCAATGCGGAAGCAGGATTCGATGCCGCTGGTCATGCTGGCGATATTGGCCGGGACCCTTGGAGGGCTGGCATGGGCGATCCTGCGCCGGCCTGCGCCGATTGATGCCGCGGCAGAGGCGGATCGGCAACTTGAACTGGCCGATCTGCTCAGCACAGCGCATGCGATCGCGGCGCGCCCGAACTCGTCGCGCGACGCCTTTGAGGATGCGGTGCTGGCGATGGCCGATCATCGCTGCGCAAGCCTGTCCCCTGAATCGGTGATTCTGCACCGGCTGGGCGTGCGGGCCTGGAGCGGCATCGGGCTGGCGACGGCACTGTCGCTTGTGATGGGCCTTTTGGCCAGCCATCCGGCCGATGCGCCGGCGGCGGTGAAGCCTCGGATTGCGGCCGGGGCATCCTTGCGGACAGTTACGCCGCCGACCGATTTGCGAAACTCGCGGGCGGGTGCTTACACGTCGCGTATCGCGGTTGATTTTCCCGGGGGTCCGGACAACGGATTCAACCCCGCTCGCGACACCGTCACCGACCATATGAAAGCAGGCGACGGCTCCAGTAAGGTTACGGATCATGGCAATCCCGAAGGTGCGGGAACCGGCAGCGGCACATCCAGCGTTGCGTCCCGAGTCGAGCATCTGCGCCCCGACGCCCCCGGGTCGGCCGGGGGCAACGGCGCAGGTGCGGGTGCTTCAGGCTCCGGAGCGGGCAGTTCGATCGCTTCGGGTCAGGGCGATCAGCGGGCTGGCGGGGTCAATTCGGCCGGGTTCTCCCCGGGCGGGCCTGCCGCGCCGTGGTCCAGTCCATCATGGGAATTCTCGCGGCAGCGCGCGGATCAGGCTATTCGGACGGCGCAAGTGAGCGCGGAATACCACGACCTGATCCGCGCATACTTCCAGCGACAATGACGGGGATCAACCGGGCGCTCGCCGGTCCGCGCATCAGGTGTCAGGCATGGATCGCCCGCTTGTCCACCGCCATGGCGGCTTCCTTCAGGGCTTCGAGCAGGGTGGGGTGCGCGTGGAAGGCGCGGGCCAAGTCCTCGGCGCTGCCGGCGAACTCCATGACCGCCACCGCCTCCGCAATCATGTCGGAAGCGTGAGCGGCCAGGATGTGGACTCCCAGGACCCGGTCCGTGTTTGCATCGGCGATCACCTTCACCAGTCCCTCCGTGGCATCCATCGCACGGGCTCGACCGTTGGCGAGCATCGGGAACCTGCCGACCTTGATCGGGCCATGCTTGGCTGCGTCCTCTTCGGTGAAACCCACCGCCGCCAGTTCCGGGTTCGTGTAGACCACGCCCGGGCAGGTGTGATAGTTCACGTGGCCGGCCTTGCCGGCCATCATGTCAACGGCGGCGATGCCTTCCTCCTCGGCCTTGTGCGCCAGCATCAACCCGCCGATCGCGTCGCCGATGGCGTAGATCCCCGGCACGTTGGTGGCGAATCGCTTGTCCACCTGGATGAAACCCTTGGCGTCCCTTTGAACGCCCAGTTCCTCGAGCCCCAGGTTGGCCGTGGCAGGCCTGCGACCCACGGCGACAAGCACCTTGTCCGCCTCCTCGACGGTCTTCTCGGAGCCGGTCACGCACTGGACCTTCACGATCCCGTTCTCGATCGCGGCCGATTGCGCAATCGTCTTGAAGCGGAACCTGAGACCCTGCTTTTCCAGCAGCTTCTGCAATTGCCCGGCCATCTCCCGGTCCATGTTCGGCAGGGCGCGATCGAGAAACTCGATCACCAGCACATCCGATCCCAGTCGCGACCAGACCGAGCCGAGCTCCAGGCCGATGTAGCCTGCACCAACAACCAGAAGTCGTCGGGGTACTTGCGTGAACTCCAGCGCGCCCGTGGACGAGACAATGTGCTTTTCGTCGATCTTGAGCCCCGGCAGCTCGGTGGGCACGGACCCCGTCGCAATCAGGATGTTCCTTGCCTCAAGCTGGATCTTGACGCCATCGGCGGCCGTCGCCTCGACCTTGCCCGGCGCCATGATTCGTGCAGTGCCCGGCACATGCTGCACCTTGTTTTTCTTGAACAAGAACCCCACACCCGTGGTCAGCGCTTTGACCACCTCGTTCTTCCGCCCGACCATCGCCGGCAGATCGAGCGACACCTCGCCGACTCGAATGCCATGGCGCGCCAACGAGTGCCTGGCTTCGTGGAATCGCTCGGAGGAATCCAGCATCGCCTTCGACGGGATGCACCCGACGTTCAGGCAGGTGCCGCCGAGAGACTGCTTTTCCACGCACGCGACGCGCATGCCCAGTTGCGCCGCGCGAATCGCGGCCACATATCCGCCGGGACCGGCGCCGATTACAATAAGGTCAAGAGCGGTGTCTGGCATAAGTGTTACGCGATTAGGAAGGTGCCGCGGAGGATCGGTGGCGATGTGCCTCCTGGCGGGCTACCGGAAACCAGCGTGTTTTAAATCTCCAGCATCAGCCGCGCCGGATCCTCCAGCAGCTGCTTGACGCGCACGAGGAAACCGATCGCTTCCCGGCCATCGACGATCCGGTGGTCATACGACAGCGCCAGGTACATCATCGACCGAATCTCGATCCTGTCATTGACCACCATCGGCCGCTTTTGGATCGTGTGCATGCCGAGAATGCCCGATTGCGGCGGGGTCAGAATCGGCGTGCTCAGCAGCGACCCGAAGACGCCGCCGTTGGTGATGGTGAACGTTCCGCCCGAGAGTTCCTCCAGGCTCAACTTGCCTTCGCGCACGGCCATCGCCATGCGCTTGATCTCGGCTTCGATGCGGGCGAAGGACATCTTCTCGACGTTGCGCAGGACGGGAACCGCCAGGCCCCGGTCGGTACTGACGGCGATGCCCAGGTTCACATAGTTGTGATACACCATGTCGTTGCCGTCGATGAACGCGTTGAGTCGCGGCCATTCGCGCAGGCTCAGCACCACCGCGCGGGCGAAGAACGACATGAATCCCAGCCCCACGCCGTGGACCTCCTGGAACCGGTCCTTGAATTTGGCGCGGAGATTGATGATCTCGGTCAGGTCCACCTCGTTGAAGGTGGTGAGGATTGCGGCCGTCTGCTGCGCCCGGACCAGGGTCTCGGCGATTCGGCGGCGGATCTTGCTCATCGGGGCGCGGTGAATTCCGGCGGCGTCGAACTGCATCGGTCCGGAGCTTTCCTGCGGCGTGGGTGCCTCGGCATTGACCTTCTGGTCCTTGCGTCGCTCCACATCGGCCGCGACCTGGGGCGGCCTGGGGCCGGAGGAGGTCGAGGGGGACGCGGGCGTTGCGGCCGCCGGCGACGCCGGACGGCGATCGCCGTTTCGACCTCGCTCGGCGACGAACTTTTCCACATCCTCCTTGGTCAGCCGTCCCCCGGGGCCCGTGGCCGGGACGGCTCCGGGATCGACGCGATGTTCTTCGATCAGCCGGCGCACCGCCGGGCTGTAATCCTCCAGGGTTGCGGGGGGCGCGGCCGGCCGGGCATCGGCAGCGTCTGCCGCCGATGTTATGGCCGCCGCCACGGGGGACTTTGTCGAAGCGGCGGCGCCGTCCTCGATCCGGGCGATCGCCTCGCCGACGTTGACCGTGTCGCCCTCCTCCTTGAGCCGCTTGAGAATGCCCGCGGCTCGGGCCGGAATGTCCACGTTGGCCTTGTCGGTTTCCAGTTCCGCGATCGGCTCATCCACGGCAACGGCGTCGCCGTCCTTCTTGTGCCAGGTCACCAGGATCGCCTGCGTGACCGATTCTCCCAGAGAGGGGACCTCAACCTGAACAGCCATCAGTGCTCCTCCAAATCACGTCAATCCGGCACCGGCGCGGCCTGGCGCGGCCTGGCCAACTCCGTCGCCTGCCGACCCCGGCCGCCAAGGTCCAGCACGCGACTAATGATCTCCTGCTCTTCAAGCTGGTGCAACCGGTACGATCCCGTCGCGGGGCTGGCCGCCTCGTCCCGCCCGATGTACACCAGTTCCGCGTCCTCCGGGAGCATGCGCCGCATGCGCTGGTCCATGAACGTCCAGGCGCCGCGGTTGGACGGCTCTTCCTGCGCCCAGATGTAGTCCTCGGCGAAGCGATACTTCTGGACAGCGGCCGCAAGCTCCTTGCGAGGGAACGGATAGAGCTGCTCGACGCGCACCAGGGCAAGGTCATTGACGTTCTGCTTCTGCCTGGCCGCGTCCAGCGTGTAATAGAGCTTGCCCGTGCAGAGAACCAGCCGACGGACGGCGGCTGGATTCGGGTTACGCGGATCGTCCAGAACCAGCTCAAAGGTGCCGCGCGTCAGCTCTTCCAGTCGCGACGTGGACGCCTCGCTGCGCAACAGGCTCTTGGGCATCATCAGGATCAGCGGCTTGCGGAACTTCCGCAGCATCTGCCGCCGCAGCACGTGGAAATACTGTGCCGGCGTGCTCGGCTGGCAGACCTGGATGTTGTTCTCCGCGCACAGGGACAGGAAGCGGTCAAGGTAAGCGTATGAATGTTCCGGCCCCTGTCCCTCGTAGCCGTGTGGCAGCAGCATCACCAGTCCGCTCATCCGCTGCCACTTGCTTTCGCCGGCCACGATGAACTGGTCGATGATCGGTTGCGCGCCGTTCACGAAGTCACCGAACTGCGCTTCCCAGATGACCAGGTTTTTCGGGTCGGCCGCACTGAAGCCGTATTCAAAGCCCACCACCGCCAGTTCCGACAGCATTGAATTCACCACGATGATCGGCGCCTGGTTCGGGTCGAGGTTGGCCAGCGGGAAATACTTGTGGCCGGTCTGATAGTCGGTCAGGGCTGCGTGTCGATGGGTGAAGGTGCCCCGCTGTACGTCCTGGCCGGTGAAACGGATGGGGGTTCCCTCCAGGACAAGCGTGCCCAGCGCGAGCATTTCAGCCCCGCCCCAGTCGATCGGCGCCTTGCCCTGCCCCATCTCGCGGCGCGCCTGCAGCAGCTTCTTGAGCTTGGGATGCACCGTGAAATCGGAGGGGAGGGTGGTGGCTCGCTCGGCAACCTTGGAAAGGAGTTCCGGCGCGACGGCCGTCTTCGCGCTCCAGTCGGTTCCGGCTCGCTGCATTCCCCTCCAGAGCCCGCCCAGGGTCAGCATCGTGTGGCGGGGCCGCGATTCCTTGGCCACCGCCAGGGCGCTCTCGAGGCGCTGCTTGAGTTCCTCCTGCATGCGCTGGAGATCTTCGGGGCCAACCTTGCCCGCATGTTCCAGCCGCCGCGCGTAGATGTCCCGCACCGGGGGATGATTGGCGATCTGCCTGTACATCAGCGGCTGGGTGAAGGTCGGCTCATCCACCTCGTTGTGGCCGTGCCTGCGGTAGCACCACAGGTCGATCAGCACATCGGTGTGGAACTGCTGGCGGAACGCGATCGCCAGCCTCATCGCGTGAACGCACGCTTCGGGGTCGTCGCCGTTGACGTGAAAGATGGGCGCCTGGATGGTCTTGGCCACGTCTGTCGGATAAGGGGTGAATCGTCCCTGCTTGGGAGCGGTGGTGAAGCCGATCTGGTTGTTGATGATGATGTGGATGGTTCCGCCTGTCCGCCAGTAGGGCATTTCCGAAAGCGCCAGCGTTTCCAGGACGATTCCCTGTCCGGTGAAGGCGGCGTCGCCGTGGATCAGCACCGGCACGACGCGCGTTCGTTGGTCGTCCTTCAAATGCGTCTGCTTGGCCCGCACCTGCCCCTCGACAACCGGATTGACCAGTTCCAGATGGCTGGGATTGAAACTCAGCGAGAGGTGGACCTTCCTACCCGACCTGGTGATCCGATCGTGCGAGTACCCCAGGTGGTACTTCACATCGCCGTCGCCCTCATCGCTCTCCAGTCCGTAGCCCTCGAACTCGCCGAGGATAATCTCGTAAGGCTTGTTCAGCACGTGCGCCAGCACGTTCAGACGCCCGCGGTGGGCCATGCCGAATACCATCTCCTCAACCCCCAGGCCGGCAGCCTCTTCCACCAGCGTATTGACCATGGGGATCAGCGATTCTCCGCCTTCCAGTCCAAATCGCTTGGCACCGACGTACTTGGTGTGCAGGAATTCCTCAAATCCCTGTGCACAAACCAGTTGGGACAGAATCCATCGGCATTCGTCGGCGGAGTATTCAGGCTTGTTGTAGATCGGCTCCATACGCTGGATCAACCAGTCGCGCTGAGCCTTATCGGACATGGCCAGAAACTCGACGCCGATCGTGCGGCAATAGGTGGCCGTCAGTTTATCAATCAGATCTCGCAGGGTGCCGTCGGTCGGACCCATGAATCCCCCGGAACCGACCTGCCGATCCAAGTCGGCCAACTCCATGTTGAACTGCGACAACTCCAGCAGGGGATGGTTTGGGCGGTTGTGGCCCAGGGGATCCAGATCGGCGACGAAATGGCCCAGCTCGCGGAAGGAGTGAACCAGGTCGAAAACCCCGATTGTCGTTGGGGTTCCGGTCGATCCAACTCCAGTCCCAACAATACTTTGAGATGTTCCACCGGCGGCTTCAAACCCCGAGAAAAAAGCTCGCCACTGCTCGTCAACCGAGCGGGGGTCCTTGCGGTACCTCTGGTAGAGTTGGTCGATGAATTCGCTGTTGGCTCTGTTGACGAAGTCAAAGCTTTGCATGTCTGCGTCCCATCTCGAATTGAGATTGCGCTTCAGGATCGTGTCAGTTGGTTGGATATTGTAGGCCGCTTGTCTGTGCATCGGAGACGACGGGGCCAAACGGGCAGAGAACTTCGGTTTCCCGACTTCTTGACGGATCGTTCACTCGAACGTAGGGTCCACATCAATCATCAAGGGAAGTATCGTCATGAAACATCTGATTCTCGTTGGCACACTGACGGTGTTGGCGTTTTCCTGGGCTGGGGCGGCCGAACAGGAACCGGTGTTCGTCAGTCTCTTTGACGGCAAGACATTCAACGGCTGGACCACGGTGGATGGGAAGCCGGTGACCAAGGGGTGGGAGATCACCCCGGAGGGCTGGATTCACCGTGCCGGTGCCGGTGGCGACATCTACACCGAAAAGGAGTATGCCAACTTCATTCTGGAGTTCGAGTGGAAGGTTGCTCCCAAGGCCAACAGCGGTGTCAAGTACCGCATGGCCCGCTATGGAAACAGTTATCTGGGGCCAGAGTACCAGGTGATTGACGACGGCAACAAGAAGCCTGATCGCTTCTCGGCAGGTTCGTTGTATGAACTGTTTCCGCCCGCTCCCGATCGCAGGCTAAATCCCCCCGGCGAATGGAACCAGTCGCGAATCGTCGCTGGCGGCACGAAGATCGAGCACTGGCTCAATGGGCAGAAGGTCGTGGAAGCCGACACGTCCACCGAAGCGTTTCGCAAGGCGGTTGCGGCCAGCAAGTTCAGGAATCAGAAGGACTTTGCCCAGAATCCGTCCGGACGGATCATGCTGCAGGATCACGGGGGCGAAGTCTGGTTCCGCTCCCTGAGAATCAAGGTATTGCCGTAGGAGCCATTTGACCAATTGCTTTGGGTGGTCCTATGAGTACGCAGGGATTCGCACTCCCGCTTCTCACAGGAGTCTTCATGTATTCGCTCGCCCTGCTTTTTCTGCTTCTCATGTTCGTGGCCAGTGGAGTCGTCTATGCGGCCGACAAGGAAGTCGACGCCCGGCCGGGGACGGTCTACACGTTTTCCGCGAAGAACATCGACGGTCATGACGTGGATCTGGGCAGTTACAAGGGGAAGGTTCTCCTGATCGTCAACACGGCCAGCAGGTGCGGCTACACTCCGCAGTACGAGCAGATCGAGAAGGTCTTCCGCAAGTACAAGGACCAGGGACTGGCAGTGCTGGCGTTTCCGGCCAATGACTTTGGCAAGCAGGAGCCGGGATCCGATGCCGAGATCAAGGAGTTCTGCACGACGCGGTTCGACGCCAGCTTCGATCTTTTCTCCAAGATCAGCGTCGTCAAGGGCGAGAACCAGCACCCGCTTTATGCCTGGTTGACGACCGACAAGCAGTATGGCGGGCCGGTCAAGTGGAACTTCACCAAGTTCCTGATTGGGCGCGACGGCAGGGTGGTGGGTCGGTTTGAATCCAAGGTCAAGCCTGACAGCGACGAAGCCGTCAAGGCGATCGAAGCGGCGCTGAAGAAGCAGGACTGAAGGGTCGCCGTGCGGGCAGGGGTCCTTCACCCCGCGCCCCTGCATCCGAGCCGCTTTTCAGAAACCCAGCTTCATCGCGATTCTGAGCACTTCGGCCACGCTCCAGGCTTGAGCGGGGGCGGCCACGGGCTTGTGCGGCTCGTCGCCGTTGAAGCATTCGCTGATCTGCCCGATGCATGCCTGGTTCATGTGATCGATCAGGGGCTGGAGCCACACGCGACACTGCCTGGCGGCGTCGGGCACGTGGTTATGTACCTTGAGATAGGCTTCAAGAAACGGTCCGATCAGCCAGGGCCAGACCGTGCCATTGTGGTAGGCGCGGTCCCGTTCAAATGGACCGCCCGCCAGGTGCCCGCGGTAATGGGGGTCGCTCTTGGCCAGGGTGCGCAGCCCGAAGGGCGTCAGCAGTTCGCGCCTGACCGTTTCCACCAGGGCGTGCTGTTGATCTTCGCTCAGGGGGCTGTGGGGAAGACTCACGCAGAAGATCTGGTTGGGCCGGACCGACGCATCCTTGCGTTCGGGCGTCACCACGTCGTAGCACCCGCGGAAGGGATTGATCCAGAACGTCTTCACGAAACTCTGCCGGACCTTTTCGCCCAGGGCCGTTTCGTCCATGAGCATCAGGGCGTTGTACCAGAGGGCATTGATCTCCACCGCCTTGCCGTGGCGCGGGGTGAATACCGTATCCCCGTGCTTGGCGTCCATCCAGGTGAGCTGCGTGCCCGGATCGCCGGCGACAATCAATCCGTCGGCGTCCATGTGGATGTTGTAGCGGGTGCCGGCCTGGTATCCCTCGACAATGGCTCGGCAGGCCGGGCGCAGAAGCTTCTCGAAAGTCTGGCTGTCGCCGCTGCACTTGAAGTACTCGAAGCAGGCGTGGATGAACCAGAGGGAGGCATCCACGGTGTTGTAGGACGGCTCGTTGGTGTAGTCGTCAAACCGGTTGGGAATCATCCCCCGCGAGACGTAGCGGGCAAAGACCGACAGGACCTGTTGCGCCTCCTCGAATCGTCGCGTGCATAGAAGCAGGCCGGGCAGCGCGATCATGCTGTCGCGACCCCAGTCGGCGAACCACGGGTAGCCGGCGATGATGGTCGTGCCGGGCTTGCCGTCGGGTTCCTTTCTGGAGACGACGAAATCCGCCGCCGCCCGCAGCAGCCGCGCGATGACCGGCGAAGGCTCCGGTTCTGCCGGCGCTGCGGCCATGTAACGCCTGACCGGGTCCGGTCTGCGTGCCAACTCTGTGTCGAAATCGCAGTCGGCCGGCTCATCCAGCGACACGCACACGGTCAATGTGGCTGGTCCCCGTGTCTTGTGCACCAGGGCCGCCGGAACATAAAGGTCCTCGGTGTCATCCAGGCCGCGATCGTGCTCGATCGCGAGGAAATGCCCGTACCACCAGTCGCCCTTGAGCTGGAACTGTCCGGCGTCAGACCGAAACCGGAGCGTGTGGCGGGCGGCCGTCACCGCGAGGTTCGGCCCGTCGATGGCCACGTCGTAGTGCTTGTCCGAGCCGCGTTGCAGGGCGTGAAAGTCGCGGATGCTGACGAAGGGCAGCAGATGAAGTTCCACCTGTCGATCGGCCGCCGCCTCGATGCGGTATCGCAGGCAGATGGCGTTCCGCTGCCAACTCAGCAGCAGTTCCTTGGCGATCTTCACGCCTTCCAGTTCAAAGTGCCACGTGACGGTTTGGTCGAGGTCAAACTGCCGGAGGTAGCGGTCGCCGCGGGGATGGAAGCTCCCGCCGAACTGGTTGATGGACAGTTCAAGGAAGTCGCTTCGGCCGTCCAGGAAGACGAGTTCGCCGATGCGGTTGAGAGCCATGCGCCGGCCAACGGGCGGCGTGGTGGCTGCGCAAAGCAGACCGTGATAACGCCGGGTGTTGCATCCCACGACCGTGGAAAAGGAGAACGCACCGCTGCCGTTGGTCAGGAGCCACTCCTGGTTGAGAAACGGGTGCAACTCTCCCTGCGTCTGGATCGAGTACATCGGCATGGCGGGGAGTTTAGTCCAACTGCCGGGACGCCGGTAGAGGACCGGCGCCCTTTTGTCCGGGGTCGCCGTCAGATTGGCGGCACCGGCACCCACTTGCGCTCGTGCCAGCTCTTGAGTCCCAGTTCGGCAAGCTGCACGCCCTTGGCCCCTTCGCGCAGATCCCAGCGGAAGGGCGCATCCAGCACCACGTGCTTGAGAAACAGCTCCCATTGAATCTTGAAGGCATTGTCGTAGACGGTGGCATCGGGCATCTTGGCCCAGCCATCATAGAAGTTGATCGGCTGAGGGATGTCCGGGTTCCAGACGGGCTTGGGGGTCATGGCTTCGCTCTGCACCCAGCAGTCGCGGAGGCCCGCGACGGCCGAGCCCCTGGTCCCGTCCACCTGGATGGTCAGCAGGTCATCACGCCGGACCCGCGTCACCCACGAGGAATTGAATTGCGCGATCAGCGGGCCATCCTTGCCGGCCAGTTCGAAGATCGCGTACGCCGAATCGTCCGCGTCGGCGTTGTAGACCTGGCCGTTTTCGTCCACGCGCTGGGGAATGTCGGTATTGGCCAGGGCGAAGACACCCTTGACCTGGCCGAAGATGTTGTCCAGCACGTAGCGCCAGTGGCAGAACATGTCGATGATGATGCTGCCGCCGTCGGCCGTGCGGTAGTTCCAGCTTGGGCGCTGGGCGGGCTGGTCGGGTGTCAGGCCGGAGAAGACCCAGTACCCGAAGTTGCCGCGGATGGAGAGAATCCTGCCGAAGAAATCCTGCTGAATAAGCTGCTGGATGCGCCGCAGCCCGGGCAGCCAGAGCTTGTCCTGCACGACGCCGTTCTTCAGGCCCGCCTTGGCGCACAGTTCGTATAGCCGCAGGGCTTCGGCGGTGGTGGTGGCCGTCGGTTTCTCGCAGTAAATGGCCTTCTGTGCCTTGACCGCCATTTCGACGAACTTGACCCGCTGGAGCGTGCCCGAGGCATCGAAGAAGATCTCGTTGTACGGGTCTTCCAGTGCCTTCTCGATGTTGGTCGTGAATTTTTCCAGGCCGTTGGCTCGGGCCAGGGCCGCCAGCTTGTGTTCGTTTCGACCGGTCAGGATGGGATCGGGCATGATAATCAGGTCGTCCGCCACGCGCAGGCCGCCCTGCTTGATAATGGCCAGGATCGATCGGATCAGGTGCTGGTTGGTACCCATGCGTCCGGTGACGCCGTTCATCACGATGCCGATTTTGCGGATCTGCACGATCTTCTCCTTGTAGGGCAGGCGCACCAGGTGCGGCTGTCCGCACCTCCGTGCCGCCGCCCGCGAATATAGCCAAAAGCCCGGGGGCGGCAATGCTGCCTACAATGGCCAAGTGATGTAACCGCGGTTTGCGGTTTGGTATCATGATCTTCAACGGAGCCCAAATCCCCATGACCAGATCCAATCAATCGCTTATCGTGCTGCTTGTTGTCACCCTGCTGACCGGAGGCGTTGCCCTTTACGTCCGTGCGCAAGGCCAGTCCGGCGATCGTCCGGCCGCCCCCGATTTTTCCGTCAACACCCTTGACGGCAAGCAGGTGAAGCTCGGCGACCTGCGCGGCAAGGTGGTGGTTCTCGATTTCTGGGCCACCTGGTGTCCCCCGTGCCGCAAGTCTCTTCCGCATCTCCAGCAGCTCAGCCAGGACAAGGATCTGGCGGCCAAGGGCGTGACCGTCATCGCCATGAATGTTGACGAGGAGAAACAGACCGTTGAAAAGTTCATGAAGGACAACGGCTACACCTTTACCGTCGGCATGGATGCGGGCGGCGCCGTGGCGAAAAAGTTCAAGGTTGAAGGGATTCCCAGCACGTTCATCATCGACGCCGGCGGGAAGGTTACGGCCGGCATCGTCGGGTATGGCGGGGAGGCCACCGACAAGGAGATCAAGGACGCGATCGCCAAGGCCCTGGCCGCGAAGGACAAGTAATCGCGAATCCTCGCGCTTACCCGTATCGATTCGGACTGAGCAGCGCAAGATCGATCGAGGGCCGCTGATCAGAGAGAAGCTCCGCCATCGGTTTCTCCGTGATCGGTCCAAGGCTCAGGCCCATCATGGCGTGTCCCGTGGCGATGGACAAGTTTCGGTGGTTGCCATGAGAAGTGGTCCTTGGGCTCAAGCGGGAATGCGGGGGCGGGCCGCGATGCCCTTGCGGATGATCGCCAGCACCTGCTCGCGTTCGGTCCCGGCCAGCGTCATTCTCGGGGCGCGTACCCATTCGCTGCCCAGTCCGCATTCCTGTATCGCCAGCTTGATGTACTGCACAAACTTCACGGCAACGTCCAGGTGAAGCAGGGGGGTGTACCAGCGATAGACTTCGCGGGCCTTCTCCCACTGCCCGACCTTCATCAGTGTCCACAACCACCGGCTCTCGCGGGGGAACGCCAGGCCCAGGCCCCCGATCCAGCCGACGGCGCCCAGCATCACGCTTTCAAGGATCAGGTCATCCACCCCGCAGAAGATCGCGTAGCGATCGCCCACGGTGTTGATGATGTCGGTGATGCGGCGGACGTTGCCGGACGATTCCTTGATCGCCACCAGCGTCTTCTCGTCGGCCAGTTCAGCGAACATCTCGGGGGTGATGTCCACGCCATAGGCGATCGGGTTGTTGTAGCAGAGGATCGGCAGGTCGGTCGATCGTGCCACGGCGCGGAAGTGGGCGATCGTTTCGCGCGGGTCGGATTTATAGACCATCGCCGGCAAGACCATCAACCCGTCGGCGCCCAGCTTGTCCATCTCGCGCGCATAGCGGCACGCCGCGGCCGTGCTGCATTCGGCCACTCCGCTGAGCACCGGCACGCGCCCGCGGCTGGTCCTGATGGCAAGCTCCATCACCGCCCGCTTTTCCTGCGGCTCAAGTGCCGCGTTCTCCCCCAGCGAGCCGAGCATGACCAGACCCGATACGCCCGAGTCGATGAGAGTCTCGATGTGCCGGGCCGTGCCGTCCAGATCGATGGACTGATCCTGTCTGAACTGGGTTGTGACGGCGGGGAACATCCCTTGCCATTGGATATCCATTGCTGTGATCGCTCCTTCCGATGCGCATAGTGTATGCGCAAGATCGGGGAACATCAGCCCCTGATGACGGTGGGGCAGGCCGCGCCGGCCTGAACGGGAGCGTCATTCACGAACTGGCCGAAATACTTCCGTTGGAAATAGAGGGCGACATTGACCAGCCCGATCAGCACCGGCACCTCCACGAGCGGCCCGATCACCGCCGCAAACGCCGCGCCGTGCTGGATGCCGAACACGGCGACCGCGACCGCGATCGCAAGTTCGAAGTTGTTGCTCGCGGCCGTGAAACTGATCGTGGCCGTCTTGGAGTAATCCGCCCCCAGTTTCTTGCCCATCCAGAAGCTGATGAGGAACATCGCCACGAAGTAGAGCAGCAGTGGCACGGCGATCAGCAGCACCGCGCCCGGGCGGGCGATGATCTGGTCCCCCTGGATGCTGAACATGACCACGATCGTGAACAGCAGGGCGATGAGCGTGATCGGGCTGATCCGCGGTATGAATTTCCTCTCATACCACTCCCTCCCCTTGCCCTTGACCAGCACCAGCCGCGTGAGCATTCCCGCGATGAAGGGGATACCCAGGTAGATGAAGACGCTCTGGGCGATGCTGCCCATGGTGATCTTCGACAGGTCCACATCGCCCAGGTTCAGGCCCATCATCGGCGGCAGGACCTTGACAAAGAACCACGCGTAGACGCTGAAGAACAGGACCTGGAAGATCGAGTTGAACGCCACCAGCCCGGCCGCGTATTCGTTGTCTCCCCTGGCCAGTTCGTTCCAGACGATGACCATCGCGATGCACCGCGCCAGCCCGATCATGATCAGGCCGATCATGTATTGCGGGTGGTTGTGCAGGAACAGAACCGCCAGGCCGAACATCAGCAGCGGCCCGATGACCCAGTTCTGCACCAGCGACAATCCCAGGACGCGCGTGTTCCGAAACACGTCGCCCAGTTCCTCGTATTTCACCTTTGCCAGCGGGGGGTACATCATCAGGATCAGCCCGACGGCGATCGGGATGCTGGTGGTGCCGACGGAGAAGGCGTTGATCGCTTCCTTGATCGACGGCACGAACCGTCCCAGGAGCAGCCCGGCAGCCATCGCTAGGAAGATCCAGAGTGTCAGGTAACGGTCGAGAAACGAGAGTTTTCTGGAAATGCTTTCGCTCATGGTCGTTTCTTTCAGGAAGCGGCCTGGTTGGCCCTGAGCCATTCAAGGATGCGGACCTCGATCTGGTCGCGCACTTCCCGGAACTTGTCCAGTGTCTGTTCGTCGGACCCGATGAACGCGGCGGGGTCCTCGAATGGCCAGTAAAGGGAATCCATCGCAAAAGGATAAAAGCGCGGACACTGCTGCTGGGCCTTTGAGCATACGACGATGGCATGGTGGATTGCCATCTTGCCCATGAATTCATCGACGCTCTTGGATCGCAGCGTGCTTGTGTCAATGCCGATTTCCGCCAGGACCCGGATGGTCAGCGGATGCACACCGCGGGGTTCAAGCCCCGCGCTGAACACGTCGTAATGCTCGCCGCCGTGGCGACGCAGCAGCGCCTCGGCCATCTGGCTGCGTGCGGAATTGCCGGTGCACAGGAACAGGACCGTCTCTCGCTTTTTCACGGTTCACTCCTTCGCGGCGGTCACATCGAGACTCGTGACAAAATCAGCCATGCTCGTTCCCGTCGGCAGCGACCTGGCAATGCCGGAGTACAGGGGGTCGTTAAAACCGCTGAGCGCGGCGACGTATTCGGGCTTGGGACGAAGTTCAACCTGCACAAGTCCCGCCGCCCGGACCATCGCGCGGTATTCATCCACCAGGACCGCGCCGGCGATGCAGCCCACCAGTGCCTCGATCATCGAGAGTACCTCAGGCGGCAAGGGCCGAAGCAGCGCCATGTCCGACACGGCGACGCGGCCGCCGGGCTTCAGCACCCGCGCGATCTCCCGCCACACCTGCGGCTTGTCGGGCGAAAGGTTGATCACGCAGTTGGAGATCACCACGTCCACGCTGGCGTCGGCCACGGGAAGGTGTTCGATTTCCCCGAGGCGAAACTCAACGTTGTCCAGCCCTGTGCTCCTGCGATAGCCGGCGATGTTCCGCCGTGCCTTGCCGATCATTTCCGGGGTCATGTCCACGCCGATCACCCGGCCTTGCGGGCCCACCTTCGGTCCGGCCAGGAACACGTCGAATCCGCCGCCGCTGCCAAGGTCCAGCACGACCTGCCCGGGCCGCAGATTCGCGATGGCCGTCGGGTTGCCGCACGACAGGCCCATGTTGGCCCCCTCGGGAAGAGCGCGGATTTCGTCGGCCGAGTAGCCGATCTTCCGGGCCAGTTCCTCGGCCGGCAGTGTGCCGCAGCAGCAACCCTGCGACGTGCTGACGGAACTCAGGGTTCCCGTTTCAGCAATGCGGGCGTAGCGCTTGCGCACCTGGTCATGCACATCCTGGCCTGAAGCGGCGTGAGTTGTGGTCGCGTTATCGCAGCATCCCATTTGGGGCTCCCGTTTCAATTGTGTTCCGTCAACGCCTCCGGCAGCGTCTGAACAAAAGCCTTGATCTGATCCCGCACGCGGCGGTAGTGTCCCATCGCCTCTTCTTCGTTTCGTGCCGTTCTGGCCAGCCTGGGGGGATCGTCAAACCCGACGTGGACCACCTTTGCGGATCGGCCCAGCCATGCCGGGCAGGTTTCGTTCGCATGGCCGCAGACGGTCACCACGTAGTCGAACGGCACATCCTTCAACTCCGCCACGTTCTTGGACCGATGGGATGAGATATCCACGCCGGCCTCCGCCATGACCTTCACCGCATTGGGATTCAGGCCATGCGTCTCGATGCCGGCCGACCAGGCGTCGATCAGGTCGCCCTTGAGAGCCCTGGTCCAGCCTTCCGCCATCTGGCTACGGCACGAGTTCCCCGTGCAGAGGAACAGGATTTTGATTTTCCGGTCTGTCGTCGGCATAGTTCTTCGGGATCCTGCTTGAGAATCAGTTCCAGCGAGCGTCGGTCATTGGTCGCCGTGGGAGAGTCGGCCGCATGACGGCATGCCCACTCAATCGAGTCCGCGACAAGCGGATCGGCCGACATCTCGGCCAGGCGATAGAACACCCAGCGGCCGTTCTTGCGGGTCTGGACCAGTCCCGCCTGCTGAAGGAGCGAGATGTGCCGGGAGACGGTTGAGGGCGCCAGGCCGAGCAACGCGGTGATCTGGCAGACGCAGAGTTCGCCCCGCCGCAGGGCCAGCAGGGCACGCAGGCGGCTTTCGTCGGCCAGGGCATTGGTGATGTTCAGCAGTCGGGCGAGGGGGTCCATATATTTCGTCGTTTGGCGAAATATAGGAGAATATTCCCCTTGAGTCAAGGCGAGGCGCCCGGATTGTGCACCCGTTCGGCGGACGCGGCGCGCACGCGCGCACCGGGTCGCCCTGGTTCGCCTTGCGTGGCGGTCAGGCGTTCCTAGAATTGCCCGATATGCGTGATCCGAGACTGGAGAAGCTGGCCGGCGTGCTGGTCGATTACAGCGTCGGCGTGAAAAAGGATCAGCTCGTGCGGATCAGCGGGCCTCCGGCGGCCGCCCCGCTGATTCTCGAGGTGCAGCGGAAGGTCATCCGGGCGGGCGGGCATCCGATGATCCGCGTATCGATCGAGGAGGCCGGCGAGGTCTTCCTGAAGGACGCCGGCCCCGAGCAGCTGGACTATCTCAATCCCATCACCAGGTTCGAGTACGAGAAGATCGACTGCTCCATCGGCATCTGGGGGGAAGAAAACACGCGGGCGATGACCAACATCGATCCCGAGCGCCTGCGCCGCAGCCAGGCCGCCCGAAAGCCCCTGATGGACATCTTCATGAAGCGGGCCGCCGAGGGCGCCTTGCGCTGGACGGGCACCCAGTATCCCACGCACGCCGCCGCGCAGGATGCGGAAATGAGCCTGGCCGAGTACGAGGACTTTGTCTTCGGCGCCGGGATGCTCGATCAGCCCGACCCGGTGGCGGCCTGGCGGCAGATCAGCGTGCGGCAGCAGCGGCTGGTGGACCTGCTCAACGGAAAGAGCGAGTACCGCGTCGTGGCGGCCAACGGCACGGACATCCGCATGAGCGTCGCCGGGCGCACCTGGATCAACTGCGACGGGCACGAGAATTTCCCGGATGGGGAGGTCTTCACCGGGCCGGTGCTGGACAGCGCCTGCGGGGTGGTGAATTTCAGCTTCCCGGCCGTGCATCATGGCCGCGAGGTGCTGGACGTGCGCCTGAGATTCCGGGATGGCCGGGTCGTCGATGCGTCGGCCGGAAAGGGCGAGGATTTCCTGATCAAGATGCTCGACATGGACGCCGGAAGCCGCCTGCTGGGCGAATGCGCCATCGGCACCAACTACGGCGTGACAAGGTTCACCAGGAACACGTTGTTCGATGAGAAGATCGGCGGAACGGTGCATTTTGCGCTGGGCGCAGGCTATCCTGAAACCGGAAACGCCAACCAGAGCGGACTGCACTGGGACATGGTGGTGGATCTGCGGCAGGGGGGATTCATCGAGATCGACGGTGAGAAGATCAATGTCGATGGGCGTTTCACCAAGCCGGGGCTGCCGACGCCGTGAGAGCAGCCCCGACACGGGAGCAAGCGTATGAAGTGGATGCTGTGGGCCGCCCTGATCGTGCTGGGAGCGATGCCGGGGATCTGGATGACCCTGGACGGACTTCGGCGACTGGTCACGGGCGACTACGTCCGCATCAACGGCCAACTCGGCCCGTGGCGTCACCTGTTTGAGCGCGTGGGGATCGACCCGATGGGCGTGGTGGTGGCCACGCTGTTTGTGGCGTGCGGCGTGGCCCGCCTCGTTGCGACGGGAGGGCTGGCGGCGCGGGCGAGGTGGGGATGGGAGGCCACGCTCCTGGCCGCCGTCGCGACGCTGTGGTTTCTTCCCTTCGGGACGGTGACGGCCCTGCTGACGCTGATGATCCTGTTCGTGCCGGCGGTGCGCGGAATGTTCGGCGCCTGACGGAAGATGTCCGTATGTGATCTATTTGAACATCATGTTGCGGGAAGGCTCGCGGTGCCCGTCGCGCATGTCGCGCCGGAACGCCGGAATCGCCGCTGAACCCGCTGCCAACCGTTCACGCCACCGCGGCCACGACCTTCTTCGCGGCGTCCGTCAGGTCGGCGGCCGTGATCAGCGTCGGTAGTTCTTCCCTTGCGTCATCGAGGATCTGCCGTGCCCGCTCGACGTTGGTTCCCTCCAGCCGCACCACCACGGGGACCTTGAAGCCGACCTCGCGGCCCGCCTTCACCAGCGCCTCGGCGATCAGGTCGGTCTTGGCGATGCCGCCGAAGATGTTCACGAGAATCCCCTTGACCCGCGGGTCCGACAGCAGGATGCGAAACGCCTCGATCGCGCCCTCGGCCGTGACCGACCCGCCCACGTCCAGGAAATTGGCCGGTTCGGCGCCGTGCAGCTTGATAATGTCCATCGTGGCCATCGCCAGGCCGGCGCCGTTGACCAGGCAGCCGATCGTCCCATCCAGCGCGATGTAGTTCAGGTCCGCCCGGCGCGCGCGCACGTCCAGGGGCTTTTCCTGCGACTCATCGGCCATGGCGAAGATGTCCGCGTGGCGGAACAGCGCGTTGTCATCAAAGTTGATCTTCGCGTCGATCGCCAGCAGCTGGTTGTCCTTCGTGACCACCAGCGGGTTGATCTCGGCCAGCGAGGCATCGGTCTTGAAAAACACCTTGGCCAGGTTCAGCATCAGTTTGGCCGCGTCGCCGGCGAGCTTGTCCCTGAAGCCCAGGCGATAGGCCACCTCGCGAGCCTGGAACGGCTGGAGGCCCAGCGTCGGATGCATCGGTTCCTTGAGCACCTTCTCCGGCGATCGCCTGGCGACATCCTCGATCTCCACGCCTCCCTCCGCCGAAGCGATGAGCGTCACCGTGTTGCGCGTCCGGTCCACGGTGATGCCCAGGTAATACTCGCGGGCGATTTCCACCCCCGGCGCAACCAGCAGGACCGACACCGGCACGCCCTCCGGACCGGTCTGCGCCGACACCATGCGGTTGGACAGCATGAATCGCGCGGCCTCGCGGGCCTCTTCATCACTGCGGACGAGCCTGACGAAACCCGCCTTGCCGCGGCCGCCGGCGTAGACCTGCGCCTTGACCACGCATGACGGCGATTTGAAGGTGTGGAACGCATAGGCCGCCTCGTCCGGCGTGCGGACGATCTGGGCGGCCGGCACGGGAATGCCGTTTTCCGAGAGAATCTGACGGGCCTGGTATTCGTGGATCTTCATAGTCAATGACAAGTATAGCCCGGCTCGATATCCTTTACGATGATCATGAGCCCAGCGACCACCCCGGCCATCGTCCTGTCCAGCGGCGGCGTCGATTCCACGACGTGCCTGGCCATTGCCCGCGCGGAGGGATACTCGCCGCTCTACTCCATGTCGTTTGACTACGGGCAGCGGCATCGGCACGAGCTGGAGGCGGCCCGGCGAATTGCCAGGGCGGCGGGTGTGGCCGAGCACCGCGTGGTTCAGATTGACCTCCGCCAGTTTGGCAAGAGCGCCCTGACGGCCGACATTGCCGTGCCCAAGGACCGCGATGAATCCGCGATGGGTCAGGATATACCCATCACCTACGTGCCGGCCCGCAACACGATCCTGCTCAGCTACGCCCTGGCCTGGGCCGAGGTCATGGAGGTCCGCGACGTGTTCATCGGGGTCAACTCGGTTGACTACAGCGGGTATCCTGACTGCCGCCCCGAGTTCATCGAGGCGTTTGAGCAAATGGCCAATCTCGCCACGCGCATGACCGTGGAGCGGTCGGGCAAGCGCCGCTTCCGCATACACGCGCCGCTGATCCAGCTGACCAAGGCCCAGATCATTCGACGGGGGGCGGAACTTGGGGTCGATTTCTCGCTGACTCACAGTTGTTACGACCCGGACCCCGCCGGAAGGGCCTGCGGGCGCTGCGACAGCTGCCTGCTGCGCAGGAAGGGTTTTGCGGAAGCGGGGGTGCCCGACCCGACGGATTACCTGGCCTGAGCCTGTGGCAGGACCGGAACCGCCAGCGGCGGACCCGCGGGATTGGCGACGCGCTGCATGGGAATCCCATAGGCCCGGCCCAGGATCATGGGATCAAGCACCTGTTCGGGTTTGCCGCCGGCAATAATGCGCCCCTCGTGCAAGAGCATCAGCCGGTCGGCAAACATCCCCGCGATATTCAGGTCGTGTGAAGTCATCAGCACGCCAAGCGACTTTTCGCGGGCCAGTCTGTGAAGCAACTGCCCGATTTCCACCTGGTGCCGCAGATCCAGGTAGGTGTTTGGCTCGTCCAGCAGCAGGGCGCGGGGCTGTTGAACGAGGCACCGGCCGATGAAGGCGCGCTGGCGCTGGCCGCCGGAGATCTGGTCCAGACGGCGCGAGAGCAGGTCGCTTAATCCGAGCAGATCCGCCGTCTCCCGGATGACCTTCGCGTCGCCGGAGGATTCCACGCCAAAGGCGCTCCAGTAAGGCGCCCGTCCCATGCGCAGCACGTCCAGGACCGTGTGGTGCGGTTCCCACATCGGCGATTGCGGGAGATACGCCAGGCGCCGGGCCAGTTCGCGGCGTTTCCAGTGCCGCAGGCTTCGTTGTTCCCAGGAGATCTCGCCCTTGGCGCGGAGCAAACCGAGCAGCACCTTGATCAGCGTGCTCTTGCCGGAGCCGTTCGGCCCGAGAAACGCCAGGATTTCGCCCATTTCCAGCTTCAGGAACAGGTCGCACAGTACGGGCGTGTCACCGTAGGAGAACGAAATCCCGCTGGCGTTGAGCAGCGTGGTCATGCCTGAGCCTCCGGCGACAGGCGACCGCGGTTTTGCCACAGCAGCAGCAGGAAGAAGGGTCCGCCGAGCAGCCCGGTCAGCACGCCCACCGGCAGCAGCACGCGGGCCGCGGCGTCGGCCGCCAGAATCCGCGTGGCCGCGTCGGCGACGGCCAGCAGCGCCGCGCCCAGCGCCGTCGCGACGGGCAGGAGCCTGCGGGTGTCGTTCCCGACGACAAGCCGACCCAGGTGGGGGCACACAAGCCCGACAAAACCGATGGGTCCGCTGACGGCCACCGCCGACGCCGTGATGAGCGATGCCACGATCAGCGCGATCCACCGCAGGCGGTGAATGCTCACGCCCAGCGACTCGGCCTCGAATTCGCTCAGCACCGCCACGTTGAGCTGTCCGCTGATCAGCATGAGCAACAGAAAACCGGCCGCGATCACGGCGGCGGATGCGAGGATTTCCACCCGCGTCAGGCTGGTCTGAATCCCGCCGACCAGAAACGTCAGCGGCCCGCCCGAGCCGGGCATATCCTTGGAGATCGCGTTGATCAGCAGGAAGATCGAGCCGTTCACCGCGTTCATGATGACCCCCACCAGCAGGAGCGTGACGGGCTCCAGCCGGCCCGCGCGACTGGCCAGCACAAACACGATCCCCACGGAAATCAGCGCGCCGGCAAAGGCGAACGCCTGCTGGCTGAGGGCCGGCAGCATCGCGGTGGCGACCGCCAGTGCGGGAAACTGCCACAGATACGCGAACAGCGATGCGCCGCTGCAGACTCCCAACAGGTAGGGATCCGCCAGGGGGTTGCGGAGGATGGCCTGGTAGGCCACGCCCGCCGCCGACAATGCCGCGCCCACGAGTGATGCCAGCAGGACGGCTTCCAGGCGGTATCCGAGCACTTCCCGCCCGGGCCAGCCAATCGCGCCGGTCGAGCCGACGTTCAGACAGGCGATGGCAATGATCGCCCAGGCGATTGCGCAAGTGCCGACCGTGATCAGCAGACGATGCGGACTCCAGCGGGTCATGCTCCCCCTCCGATGAACAGGACCTGGCCCGCCAACGCGGCACGGGCATCGTGCTGGTGTCCGCTCAGGGGACACGGTCGAGATGCCCGTGCCACGATCTGCGCGATAGACAGCGGGGCACCACGGTGACCGGCCACCTTCATCCCGGTCCTGTTCCGCAGTGAAAGGGAAGAAGCCGCAGGATGCAGAAGCTCCGCGAATTTCTCGGCCAGATCACCGATGCGAGAGCCCGGCTGCTGCGTGTACCATTCCGTGAGGATATGAATCCGATCCGCCTTGGTTGCCGAGAGTTCCGGCAGCGCTTGCCACGTCCGCCGCGCCTCGGCCACGATGTGGTCGGCCGCGCCGGGCAGGAGCTGGATGATCACATCAGGATCAAGGGCGAGCAGCTTCTCCCGGTCGATCGACGGCCAGCCGCTGGCCGTGATGACATTCTCCCCGCCCGCGATCTCCAGCAGATCATGCAGGAAATTGTCTCTGCCAACCACCCCGTGGCACTCCTTGTCGCGCACCAGCAGCACGCGCGGGCGAGGCCGGCCCGCCCCACGCTTTCGCACGGCGTCGAGCTGCGATTTCAGTTTTGCCGAGAGCACCTCCGCCTTCTTACGCTCTCCCAGGATGCGTCCCAGATTGCCGATCTCGGCGAACACATCCTCCAGCCGTTCGGTCCGCACATTCACCAGTCTGATTTGGAGCTGATCGGCGCGCTGCCGCAGCCCTTCGGGCATCCGGTCGGGCATCATGAAGACAATCATCACCGACGGGCGAAGCGCCGAAATCTGCTCCCAGTCGAAGGTTGCGTAATCTCCCACCCGCGGCAGCCCACTTGTTTCCGGGCGTTCCAGATCGTAATTGCTGACCGCTACCAGGTGGTCGGCGGCCCCCATGCCTATGATCAGGTCCGTAGCCGCCGGCACCAGGGAGGCCACTTTCGGCTCGGTCGCCGGGCGCTTTGGGCTGGAGCCATCCCGCCCCTTGCAGCCGATAACTAACAACAGCAGCGCGCTGACCACCAGGCCAACGTGGTAACATGGGGCGCCGCTGCGGTTGGATTGACCCATTGCGGCGCGGATGTTAGAGCTTGCGCCCGGAAGCTGTCAAACCACGGAGGGTTTGCTGATGACCACGATGAGCCAGACAACGTCATTCTTATCGCGCGTGGGACAGTGGTTCCGGCCGGGGCGGTCGGATGGCCGTCTGCCCCTGGAGAGCCAAGTGCTTGCCCACGTCGATCAGGTCAAGGCTCGGCGCGTGAGCTTCTGGCGTCCCTGGGCCAGGCGCGATGCCGCCATCGCCAGCCTCCAGCAGGGATTCACCTCGTTGTCCGAGCTGATGAATTCCATTCGTGACAACCTGGAAAAGCAGGGCCAGCGGCAGGACCAGATGCTTTCGTATCTGTCGCATCTGCCGGAAATCCTCCACTCCCTGCCGGAAGCCCAGCGCGTCCAGGGTCAGACGCTTCAGGCAATCGGCCAGCAGCTTGCCAACCAGGTGCAGCAGCAGATCCGGCTCAACGAGATTCTCGCGAAACTCAGCGATGCGGGCGCCGATCAGCGAGCGCTCCTGGAGGCGTTACATGGTCGGGTGGAACAACTCGACCAGCACGACCTGGCCATTGTCCAGAATCTGCGGCAGGTGGGCGCGGCCATGGACAGCATGGGCCGAAGCAGTGAATCAAGCACCCAGGTTCTTCAGCAGATGCGCGATAATCTCGCACAGCGCGACATTGAGGTGCAGCGTGTCCTCCAGCGACAGAACACGCGGTTCACCATTCTCGTCGTCTGCGCGATCGTGCTGTCAGTTGCGGCCCTGGCGGCAGTGGGCGTAATGGGATACCTGCTCGTTCACAAAATGGCCTGAGGCCAAGGCTTGTGTCACCTGGACCTACGCCCCGTATTCCGCAATCGCCTCCGGCAATGCGTCGATCACGTCCCCAGCCAGTGCAGAACGCTTGCCAAGCTTCCGTCCGGCCAGTTCTCCGGCACGCCCGTGAAGAAACGTCCCGGCAATCGCCGCCGCAAGTCGGCTCATTCCCTGCCCCAGCAGGCACCCGATCAGTCCCGACAGCACATCACCGCTGCCCGCCTTGGACAGGGTGCTGTCGCCGGTATTGTTGATATAAGCGGCGGCTCCATCAGTGACCACCGTGCGGTGACCCTTCAGCACGATCACCTGCCCGAATGCCTTGGCCGCCTGCGTGGCAATGCGAAGCCGGCCCTGATCGTCGCCGGTCACATCCCCTTCACCCAAGAGCTTCGCCAGTCGCTTCATCTCGCCGGGGTGCGGGGTGAGCACGGCCCTGGCGCGGAAGAAACCAGGCCAACGCTTCATGCCGGACAGGATGTTCAGCGCATCGGCGTCGAGCACCATGGGCTTGTCGAGTCGCACCAGTCGCGCGAGCCGACCTTTCGCCTCCCGGCTTTGCCCCATTCCCGGGCCGACGACGATTGCATCGGCGGCGTCGGCCGCCGCGAGCAACTCATCCTTTTCCGTCGAAGTGCCCAGGCCCAGGCCAATGAGTTCCGGTGTGATCGATAGTGCCGTTGGCAGAATCGATCGCGGCACGGCGATCTGGACCAGCCCCGCGCCCATCCGAAGGGCTGCTGTGGCCGCAAGCACCGGAGCGCCGATCATCCCCTGGCTTCCGCCGACCACCAGCACGCGTCCGAAGAGGCCCTTGTGGCCCTGTTCAGGCCGCGGCGGTAGAGTCGGAAGTGATGTGATGGAGGTCATGGCGCTTCCAATTGAAACTGACTGTGCGTGATGGCATCAAGATGCAGTTCCGCGAAGCGACGTTCGCGGTAGTAGAGATCGGCAAGGCCCGCCGACATGGCCGCGTTGTCCGTGCAGTAGGTCATCGCGGGGAAGTGGACAGGTACCGGGAACGATCGCAACGCTGCCCGCAGGCCCCGGTTGGCCGAAACCCCGCCGCCCACGAGCACCGATCGCGCCTTGAACCGGCCAAGGGCACGCTTCAGCTTCCGTGTCAGGACGTCAATGCAAGCGGCCTGAAACGATGCCGCCACGTCCTTGCGACGCTGTTCGCTGACCGACTCCACCGGGTGCTGCCGGCCCTGGAAGCCGCGGACCTGGTAGAGCACAGCCGTCTTGAGCCCGCTGAACGAGAAGTCCAGCGACTCGCGCCCCAGCATCGTTCGGGGGAACTTGACGGCGGCCGGGTCGCCTTCGGCAGCAAGGCGATCGATGATCGGTCCACCGGGGTAGCCCAGACCCAGAATCGCCGCCACTTTGTCATAGGCCTCACCGACGGCGTCGTCGATCGTCGTTCCCACGAGCCGGACATCCAGGAAGTCACGCACCAGGTACAGCGCGGTGTGCCCTCCGCTGATCGCAAGGCCAATGGCGGGCAGTTGGGGATTCAACCCGGAATCGAGGGACACGCTGTATAAATGAGCATGGACGTGATCGACGCCGATCAGCGGCTTGTCGAGGCTCCAGGCCAGGGTCTTGGCCGCGGTGACGCCGATCAGCAGCGAACCGATCAGCCCCGGTCGATGTGTAACGGCGACCGCATCGACGGCGTCCAAGGCTATGGAGGCCTTGTCGATGGCCTCCCGCAGCACCGGCAGGATGTTCTCAATGTGTGCCCGGCTGGCAATCTCGGGGACTACTCCCCGGTACTTGGCGTGCAGGTCCACCTGGGTTGCCACCACGCTGGAAAGCACCCGCCGGCCGTCAACAACGACCGCCGCAGCCGTTTCGTCGCATGTGGATTCAATGCCAAGGATAGTCGCCATTTTGCCGCAATGCCTGTCCACCAGGCGTGAATTCATTTGCACGCGCCCGCGCGGGCGATATTATAGGTCCATCATAGAAGGAGTTATGGTGAATTGGGAGGGACGCGTCCGTATTGCATTGGACGATGCGGCAATTTGCGGTCACAATGAGCTTGGGACAGGCGGATACCCTATATGCGTGCGCAACCTGGACGCGACATCAACCTGAGGATCGGGCATGCCTTCCATCAATTCACCAATCAGGCGGCGGATGGCTCAGCGTCAACGTCGCAGGATCCCGGCGTGCGCTTGCGCCATGGAGCGCCTGGAAGACCGCCAGATGCTCAGTCTGACCTTTGACGTGCGACTGAAAGATACCGGCGGCAAGTCAGTCCTGATTACGAGCGTGGGCCAGGTCGTCGAAATGGAGCTCTGGGCGACCGTTGTCGGGGCCGACGCCGAAGGCGGCAACGACTACGTTTCAGTCCTCACCGGCTCGTTTGTGAGCACCAACATCAACGGGGGCGCAGCGCTTGGCAACCTTTCGGCAGGGAATCTGGCTCCCTTTAACATCAGCGGATCGTCCAGCGGGCTTCCGGCCGACCTCGACGGTGATGGCGACAACGACATCGGCAGCCTCGAGGGGGATTCCAGCGCCTTCTTTGCCGCCCGAGCCGATCCCAGCGCCGCGCCATTCGCCGGCACGGTCAACGGCAATATTCACACGTTCAAGGTCGGTTCGCTGACCTTCACCGCGACCTCGCTGCTGGCGGGGCAGGAAACGCGGATTCAGTTTGCCATGCGGTCGCAGGGCCCCGGCGCAGCGTGGGTTGAGGACGGAGTCAACACCAAACGCGGCGATCTCAATCCCCAGGATGTCCTGTACGGGGCCCCTGTCGTGTTGCGCAGGCTTGTTCCTCCGGCGGTCACCGCTTTCAGCGCCGCCAAACTCACCAAGGGCGGCGGGACCACCTATCGTTTCAGCGTGACCTACCAGGACAACACCGCCATCAAGGCCAGCACACTTGATGGAAACGACCTGCGCATCACCACGCCGACCAAGGCCATCCTGACAGCCAAGCTGGCCAGCATCACGCCGAAGGTCAACAGCGCCCAAATCGTGGCGACCTACGATGTTGCGGCGCCGGGTGGATACTGGAACAGTGCCGACAACGGGACCTACAAGGTTTCGCTGCTGAAGAACCAGGTGAGTGACGCCGACGGGGCCTACGCCCCGGCCGGCCAGATCGGCACATTCACTATCGCCGTTCCTCAGGTGGTCCTTGCCGGCAGCACCCTCATCGTTGACGGGACATCGGGCAACGACAAGATCACCCTTGGCGTTGCCGCCGGCAAGCTCAACGTGGCTGTCAACACCAAAAAGTCTTCCTACACCGCGTCAGGGGTCAAGAAGCTCTATATCAACGGGCTGGCGGGCAATGATACCGTTACGCTTAATGCAGGCGTGATCGGCGCTCTGATCGACGGCGGTGCCGACAATGACACCCTCAACGGTGGAACGGGCAACGATACACTCGACGGCGGCTTGGGTGCCGATGTCCTCAACGGCGGCGACGGGATCGACCTGGCCGATTATAAGACGCGCACGAAAGCCCTGGTCATCACCCTCGACGGCCAGGCCAATGACGGGGAAGCCAACGAGAAAGACAACGTTGGCAACGATGTGGAGAACGTGCGCGGCGGATCGGGGGCCGACAGGATCACCGGCAATTCCCTGGCCAACACCTTCTGGGGCGGCGCGGGCAATGACACTCTGGAGGGCGGCCTGGGCGCTGACACCCTTTACGGCGAGGCGGGCAACGACCTGTTGCAGGCGGCAGATGGCGTGGCCGATGTGGTCAACGGCGGTGCCGGAACCGACACGGGTGTGCTCGACAAAATCGACAAGAAGAGTCTGATTGAGAAGTAAAAGGCTCGTTCACTGTCCGCTCGGCTGGGTGGCAGGCCCGATCGCCGTCTGGGGATTGGTCTGAAGGATTGTCATCAGGATCATGGTGTCCACGGCCCGCTGGAGTTGAATGTCCGCCGGTTGCGTGGTGGGCGTGATGGAACTCGCTCGCCGCGTTGAAGGCTGTGTCGTGGGACGATGGAACAGGTCGTTCTTGTCCCGCGCCCGCACGACCCGGGCCTCGGTCTCGTCGTCCATCGGCACCAGGATCTGCGGCTCGACGCCCCAGGTTTCGGCATCCTTCTTGCGATGCACCAGTCTTCCCGACGGCAGGTAGTAATACGCAACCGTCAGCTTCAGTTCGCCGTTGTTCCCCTCCAGCGGCATGACTTCCTGCACCGAGCCCTTGCCGAAGGTCCGCTCTCCCAGGACTGCCGCGCGATGATTGTCCAGCAGCGAACCGGCGACGATCTCGGCGGCGCTGGCCGAGTGCTCGTTGACCAGCACGATGATTGGGAACCAGGGCAGTGTTCCCTCGGCCTTGGCATATTCCACCTTCTGCGGCCGGTTCCGCCCGGCGACCTTCACGATCACGCCCTTCTCCAGGAACAGGTCCACCACCTGCACGGCCTGCTCGAGGTGGCCGCCGGGGTTCCATCGCAGGTCGAGGATCAGGCCGCGCATGCCCTGCTTGAGCAGGTCGTTGAGCACGCCCTTGAGCACATCCGATGTCGAACTGGTGAACTGGGTCAGGCGGATGTACGCGATTCTCGGGTCATCGTTGACCCAGAAGTTCCAGGAATTATCCGGGTTGCGGTCCAGTCCCTTGATGGTCGGAAGGACAATTTCCTCCCGCTTCATCGTCAGCGTTGCCTCCTCGCCGGTGGCGTGTCGCACCTTCAGCGTCACCAGCGTGCCGGCCTCGCCGGCAATCTTCTTGATGACCTCCTGAAGTCGCAATCCCTGCACTGGCTCGTTGTTGACCGCCAGGATCAGGTCGCCGGCCATGACCCCGGCGCGGAACGCCGGGGAACCGTCAATGGGCGTCAGCACTTCCCAGTTGCCGTCGGGAAGCTGGTTCAGCTGCACGCCCACACCCTTGAACGTTCCTTCGAGCATCCGCTCGAACTGATCACGCTGCGATGGCGGAACGTAGTTGGTGAACGGGTCGAGCTGGTTGAGCATTCCCTCGATGGCGGCCTGCTCGAGTCGCTTTTCATCGACCGGATCGACATAGTTGCCGAGAACCTGGCGGTGAATGTCCACCAGCGTCCGGACAAACAGGTAATCGCTGTCGCGTTGCGCGGCCCCCGGGCTGCGGAAGGCGGCGATGGTCAGCAGCAGAATGCTCAACAGCCAGGCGATGCGTTCACGGTTCATAGGATCATCTTACTGCGGGACGGGCGGAAATGGCAGACGAATTGGACCGTCGCCGCTTCGTGGGGGTGCGTGACTGTTTCGGCGTGAGGTGTAGGACCGCACGGCGATGTTGAGGATGTTCTGAGCGTTACTGTCCGCTCGGAGTCTCGGCACGGGCGAGGACGCCTCGTGCTGTGGGGTCCATCTCCGCTATCCAGGACTTCAGGATCATCTGACCCTGATGCCGATGGGGCCGCTGCCTGGCTTTTCCACGGGGCCGGGCGTGGGGTTGGCCTGGTCGCGAGCCTTGCCAAAGTAATCGGTTTGGACCCTGATCGGAGAGCCGTCCGGTCGCTCGTATGGGAGGTTCGGGATGGCAGCCTTGCCAAGCAGGTCAGTTGTCACCGTTTGCCGTGCGTGCTGGGTCAGCCATGCCGCATCGAGGGTCATTTCCAGATACCAGCCGTCGGGTTTCTCGGTCAGCCTGATGGCCGGGTCGGCATCCGCAACCAGTGCGTCCTTCTCGTACTTGGACGGCTTGGCGCCCTTGAGCAGCACGTTGCCGGCCATGAATGACGGCATGGCGGACTTGTCGTAGTCGGCCAGGCTCGCGGGGGCGATGAGGATGTTGTTGTAATAGCGATCATCGCCGCCGACGATCTTCTTCAGACCGGCCACCACGGTCGAATGGGCGGGGTGATAGGGTGTTTCGCGGCCAAGTTCCGGCCGGAGGACGATCCGCCCGGCGAAGAGGTTGTGCGCGAACGCACCGCCCTCGGACATGTTCAGCAGGCTGGTCCTCGAGAGGAGGAAGTTGTTGTCCAGCAGGTACGGGCCGTGGTTCACTTCCATGAACACGTCCTGCCACATGTTGTCGTGGAAGAGGTTGCCTGTGACGCGCGTGCCCTGGGCCATCCAGTCGAGCCAGAGACCTTGGCAGGTCCGGTAGATGTGGTTGTTGCTGATTTCGGTGTCGATGGCCGCGTGGAACTTGATGCCGGCCATCTCGGCGCCGCCGAAAAGCTGGCGGACGTGGATGTCGTGGATGACGTTGCCAGTGACGACGCTGAAGGCCGGGCCCAGGCTGCCGACGATGCCGGCCTGCTCACAATGTGAGACGTGGTTGTTGCGGACGATGTGATGGCCGATGTTTTCGCGGGTCCAGGGGATGGGAAATGCGTGCGCCCGCTCGATGGTTTTAACGTACCCTTCGGCGGTGTCGGCCGAGGTGTTGTCGAACTGGTCGCCGTGCTTGCCCAAGGCAATGCCGGAACAGACCGAATGGCTGACGGTGTTGTTTTCGATGATCCAGCCCTTGCTCCAGTGGGTGCCGATGAGGCCGACCTGTTCGGCTGTTGGCGGGGCCCAGTTGGTGGCGGCATGGCGCAGGGCAAAGCCGCGGACGGTGATGTAATTCCGGCCGGGTTTGTCGGGGTAGAAGACGGTGGGGCGTACATTGATCTCGACGAGTTGGTCGTTCGGATTGACGCCGGGGAACTGGGCGTAAATGGTGGTGTTGCTGGCGTCAACCTCGGCGAACCATAGGGGGGCGTCGAGCGTGATCTGCCGGCCGCCTCGCTTAAAGACAAGAAAGAGGTTCCTGGGGCCGCTGGTGGGCTTGATGGCGGGCTTGAAGGTGGACCAGGATTGCCAGCCGCCGGTGTTGGGAACGTTGCAGGTGCCCAGCAGTTCACCAGTGGGCGAGTCAAGGCGGAGTTCGATCAGGCCGCCTTCGGATTCGGAGGCGGCGCGGATTTCGAGCTGGGTTGTGCCGGTTCCGAAGTCGAAGCCATCGTAGCGGACCCAGTGTCCATGCTCGATGAAGCCGATGCAGTCGCCGCCCTCAGCACAGGGCGCGTTCTGGGTGCCGTTCTTGGCGGCGAAGGCGGTGGCGGCGGTTCGCTGGGCGTCGGCGGTGGCGGGGCGCAGCCAGGCGACGTTCAGGAGGTATCCGCCCCCGCGGCTGATGTATGCGGTCACGGTTCCCGGCCGAGCCATTACATCCTCAAGCCTGGCGGCCTCGATGAGCCAATCGCCGTTGAGATAGACCGCGCCGGTATGGTGGTCGCGCCCCTTGCCCGTGAACCAGTCGCCTCGGATCTTCGTGGCGTAAGGGTTGTAGGGGCCGAAGAAGGTATTGGGAATCGTGACCTTCCACACATCGCCCTGAACCCTGGCCCACTGCTTGACGATCTCCGAGCCGCGGATCTCGACCTTCTCGCCGGGGGCGGCCTGATAGGTAATGCGCCTGGCATCGCTCTGGCCACCGCGCGGGGGGTTGATACGTTCGCGGTAGATGCCCTCGTGGACAGTGATGGTGTCGCCGGGTTGGGCGAGGTCGGCCGCTCGCTGGATGGTTTTCAGCGGGGCGGCGTGAGTGCCGGGGTTGGAGTCGTTGCCCGCCGTGGCTACGTGAAACTCGGCGGCGGTGGCGACCAGTGCCAGTACCAGGGTTGCCGCGAAGCTCATCAGCAGCGTCTTCATGTGTTCCTCCATTCCGTGAATTGGCATCGAGCGGCGTCAACACGCGTCAAGGCCTTTCCCGGTTCGGGAAGAGCCGTTCACTTGAATCGAGCCCTGTCTCCGCCGCGTCGATCAGCATCGTCGGCGAACATTCTCGGCGGCACAAGGTCGTGGTCACGAATTCAGCCTCTACTTGGGGCTCGTGAACCGGGCGGCGATCCTGGTGGCCAGCGCGGTGAGCGTTCCCTGGTAGATTGTCCGGGCATTCACCTTGTCCGATGGGGGCACGCCCTCGGGAGCGTTCCGGGGATAGGTGACCTGGATGTCTCGTTCCTCGTAAGCAACGGTGGCTTGTCCGTTGGCGACCTCAAGCACGCGAAGAGTGACCGCGGCTTTTCCCTTGAGCAGGAGGATGGATTGGGGAGACTGCGCGGAGAAGTCCTCGATCTCGATGAAGATGACGCGCGGGGACTGCAGACGCGGCGCAACCTGGGCGATGGGCAGGGCATCGAGTTCCGGGTGCTCTCGCTGGTAGCGGATCACCGAGCCGGGGTGAACCCAGTTGATGGTGGACCTGGGAGGCTGGTCTTTCTCGCCTTTGGTCATGAATTTCTCGCCGACCTTTTGCTGGACCAGCGTGGCCAGGTCGAGTTGAATCTGGCTGTATTCAGTGCGAGTGCGCCAGTCGGCCCAGACAAGGGTGGCAACTTTCTGGCCGGCAAGGCCGGTGTAGGGGTTGCTGACCTGATCGACTGGCTCATCTTCGGAGAAGCCGCCGCCGCTGGCGCAACCGGCGACCAGGCAGGCCAACAGGATCAGGGGGCAGGCAAGAGCGCGGGCAAAGGGCATTTGCAACTCCGGGTTGTCAGTTCCATCCATCGCGGCCGAGCAGGTGGATGGCCATCTTCCACATCCATGCGAGCACAACCAGCGACATCAGTGGGACCAGATAATACCGCGTGGGAATGAGGCGCAACAGCCGGTGGGCGGGCCGGGCGGTGAAGGCGGTGTACAGAGCCGCCCAGAACGTGAGGGCCACCGCCAGTGCAGCAATTGCACCCAGAGGCTGGACATAGGCGCTGGCCAGGATATTCCCGCGGACAAAGTGAGCAAACGCTGTTGTCATGCCGCAGGTTGGGCAGGGCACGCCAGTCTGGAACTCGAACTGGCAAGGTTGCAGGCCCAGTTGACGATGTGTTCCAACACCCGAGGGGTTTGGTTGAATTCCGGCGGCCAGGATCAGCAGCGGCAAGCATCCCAGGGCGATTCCAAGAGCCAGCAGCCTGCCGGCGGTAGACAAGCGAGCCGGCAAGACCTTGCGGGCGTAGATCGGCGGGATGCCGGGGTTCACGGGGCTGAATCTAATTGGACGCCAATGCGGACGCAAATCCCCAATGAGGCTACAATTCAGGCGTTGGTACGAAGGATGTGGCTGCATACCGGTCATTGGGGATGGCCGAGCGACCGCGGCAGTGGTGCTGATTGACTTTAGATCCTTGGAACACAAGATGATATGGTACGACTTGAAAACGACGCTAAACTAGGGGGGTGGTATTGACAAGGTAGGATGGGAAAGAATATATAGCGTCAGATGCATCCCCTGTTGGGGTGCAACGGGTTGTTTGATTGGCAAGAGGCCAAGGGGTGGTGGGTGCCTGTGGACAGTGTTGCATGTGATGGCTTGGCCTTGAATGACACCTTGGGCCTTTTGCCGATGACGGTAAGAAGGCGTTTTTGAAGGCAGGTATTGTCGGAACTGGAAATCGGTGCGCCGGGCGTTTTCCGGGCACCGTGAGTTCGCCTTACCGAGGCGGTTTGATTGGCAGGTGTGGCAGAAGGACTGAGGCAGATCAGCCAAGAAAGTGCGGCGCGGTATGCGTGTGTTCATGCTGGGGTGGGAATTCCCCCCGTTCATCAGCGGCGGTCTTGGCACCGCCTGCTATGGTTTGACCAAGGGCATGAGCAGCCTTGGTACGGACGTGCTTTTCGTGCTGCCTCGCCCGGTTTCCACGCCATTTTCAACGCATGTGACGCTGCTGAGTCCGCGACCCGGCTCGCCCCTGGCGGCAACGCCGACGGAACTTCGATTGGATGAATTCGAGCACGTGACGTTCCGGACGGTCAACGCGGGGATCGCCAGTCCGTACCAGACGCCCGCTCAGTACACGGAGCAGCAGCAGAAGCAGCAGCAACAGCAGTCGAAGGTGGCGGGGGCGCGGGTGACCAAGGCGCAGCCGGTCGAGTCGCCGGCGGTACAGGTTACCCGGACACAGGCCGGCCAGACGTCCGACGGCTCGACAATTTCGCAGGGAGGCGGGGTTCGAGTGAACACTGGCAACTCGGCTCCGCCGGCGAACATGTATGCCGGCGACCTGTTTGCCGAGGTGCAGCGGTATGCGGCGCTGGCATCGGAAATTGCCCGCACCGAGCAGTTCGACGTGGTGCATGCGCATGACTGGATGACCTTCCCGGCCGGGCTGGCGGTGGCGGGTATCAAGGGTGTGCCGCTTGTGGTGCACGTTCACGCGACCGAGTTTGACCGAAGCGGGCAGAACATCGATCAGCGGATTTACGACATCGAGCGGAGGGGAATGCACGGGGCGATCCGGGTGATCGCGGTTTCGCACCTGACCAAGAACATCTGCGTGCATCACTATGGCGTCGATCCGAACAAGATCGAGGTGGTCTACAACGCCGTGGACCTGAACGGCAACGGCTTCGATGAGGACAAGTACCAGATCCACAAGGATGAGAAGATTGTGCTGTTCCTCGGGCGGATCACCATGCAGAAGGGGCCGGAGTACTTCCTGGCGGCGGCCAAGAAGGTCCTGGAGGTGATGGACAACGTCAAGTTCGTGATGGCCGGCTCCGGCGACATGATCCGTCGGATCATCGAGATGGCCGCGGCCATGGGGATCGGCCACAAGGTCTTGTTCACGGGGTTTCTGCGCGGGGCGGACGTTGAGAAGGTTTTCAAGATGGCCGACCTGTACGTGATGCCGTCGGTAAGCGAACCGTTCGGGATCGCGCCGCTGGAGGCGATGAGCCACGACGTTCCGGTGCTGATCAGCAAGCAGTCGGGCGTGAGCGAGATGGTGAACCACGCCCTGAAGTGCGACTTCTGGGACATCAACGAGATGGCCAACAAGATCATCGCGGTGCTGCGGCATCCGCCTCTGGCCAGCACGCTTCGGCAGCACGGCGCGTTTGAGGTTCGTCGGCGGAGTTGGGTGGATGCGGCACGGGAGTGCATCCAGGTGTACGAGAGCGCGACTTCGTTGATGGGAGCGAAGGTGTAGAAGCGGACCGGGTGCAGAAGAAGGCGGGTAACAGGGCGATGTTCAATGTCGCCCTTTTTGTTTGGGATCGACATTGGGGTAGGAAGTCGGTCGTCGGATGAGGTCTCGGCGGTCGTGGCAACGCGTGAACGACCGGAGGGGCCGGCCCTGTGTTGGAGGCGTCATGCTGCGCAGGATGTCGGTTCTGGTGTTGCTGGCTGTGTTGCGGGCCGTTGCGGCCCATGCGGCGGAGTGGGTGCCCAACTGGCCGCAGTTTCGCGGGCCGGGGTCGGCGGGTGTGGCGGAAGGACAGAAGCCGCCGGTGGAATTCGGGCCAACGAAGAACGTGTTATGGAAGGTGAGCGTGCCGCCGGGGCATTCGTCGCCGGTGATCTGGGGGGATCGGATCTTCCTGACAGCCGGCGAAGGAGGGAAACTGCAGACGCTGTGCTTCTCGCGATCTGATGGGAAGCTGCTGTGGCGAGCCGGCGTGTCGGTGGACAGGATCGAGCCGATGCATCGAGACAATTCGCCGGCGTCGGCCACTCCCTGCACCGATGGGCAGCGGGTTTACGCATACTTCGGATCGTTCGGGCTGGTGGCGTATGACATGGAGGGCGGGGAAGTCTGGCGCAAGCCACTGCCGGCGGGGTATGTGCTGCACGGCAGCGGGACATCGCCAATCCTGGCCGAGGGAAGACTGATCCTCAACCGTGATCAGAGCAGGGGCGGGTCCTTCCTGCTTGCGGTGGAGCCGGCCACCGGGCGGGAGATGTGGCGCTCGCCGCGGCCGCAGTATCTGAGCAGCCACTCGACGCCGGTCTACTGGGCGCGCGATGGGGCCAGGGAGATCGTGGTGGCCGGTAGTCTTCGGATCGTTGGATATGATGTGGAAACGGGGGCCGAGCGCTGGTCGTGTGGGGGGATGGAACTGGTGAGCATCTGCCCGACGCCCGCGATTGGCGAGGGGATGTTGTATGCGATGTCGCAGAGCCTGGGAGGCGGCGCCCGGTTTGGGCCGGCGGCGTTGGGGATGATGATGAAGGCGATGGATGTGGACAGGGACGGGAAGGTGGCCCTGGCGGACTTCCCGGCCGGGGAGACGCGGGATTTTTTCACCATGTTCGATGCGGATGCCGACGGGAGCCTGTCGATGGAGGAGGCGGGCACCGCGGCGAGGCTGATGGGCCAGTCGGACCACGGATTGGTGGCGTTGCGTTCGCCGGGGACCGGCGATGTGACGGCGAGCCACATCGCCTGGCGATACAGCAAGACGGTGAGCAACGTGGCGTCGGGGCTGTATTACCGGGGTGATGTGTACTTTGTCCGCAATGGCGGTTTCCTGACGTGCCTGGATGGCAAGACAGGCAAGGTGGTGTATGACAGCCAGCGAGTGGGCGCGCCGGGGGATTACTATGCCTCGCCGGTGGCGGCGGATGGGCGGATCTATCTTTGCTCGCGGCAGGGGACGGTGACGGCGGTGGCGTCGGGAGAGAAGCCCGAGGTTCTGGCACGCAACGAGCTGGGGGATTCGATCAATGCGACGCCGGCAATCGTCGAAAGCCGGATTTACGTGAGGACAGCGCAATGGCTTTGGGCTTTCGGGGAACCGGCCGGTTCGAATTAGAAGAGGCGACGACCCGTTTTCAAAGAGACGGGGATGTCGGTGCGTTCGATTGATTGCAGGTCTGGCAGAGTGGGTGTGCATCGCTAGAATGGCTGCTTCCGGCGGAGATACAACACATCCCCGTCTCAAAGGTAGTTTTTCTGGGAGCGCTTGCGTTTGAGGGCTGCCGGCCTCCCGGTCGATCATCCAGGCAGCTCCCGATCAGCACAAGGAGACAAGATGGCATCCCGTAGAATCGTTCAGCAAGGCAACAGTCGGCGTGAGTTTTTGCGCAACAGTGCGCTGGCCGCAGCGGCAACGATGTCCTTTCCCTACATCATGAGCACCCGGGCCGCGGGCGCGAACGAGAAGATTCGCGTGGCCTGCATCGGCGTGGGCGGCAAGGGCGACAGCGACTGCGATCAGGCGGCCGCCAACGGCGGGGAGATTGTGGCCTTGTGCGACGTGGACTCCAACACGCTGAACAACAAGGCCAAGAAGTACCCGAATGCGAAGCTTTACAAGGACTTTCGCAAGATGCTCGAGGAGATGGACAAGAGCATCGATGCGGTGACCATCTCGACGCCGGATCATGTGCATGGCGTGGCGGCCGGGATGGCGATGAAGATGGGCAAGCATGTCTATTGCCAGAAGCCGTTTGTGCAGACCGTGTATGAGGCCCGCGCGCTGCGGCAGTTGGCCAAGGACAAGAAGGTCGCGACCCAGATGGGCAACCAGGGCTCGGCCGAGAACGGGCTGCGTCGCGCCGTCGAGGTGATCCAGGCGGGTCTGATCGGCAAACCGCTGGAGTTGCACGTGTGGTCGAACCGTCCGATCTGGCCCCAGGGCCTGGATCGCCCGGCCGGGGAGGACCCGGTGCCCGATACGCTGGACTGGGATCTGTGGATTGGCCCGGCGGCGATGCGGCCGTTCAAGAGGGGCGTGTATCACGGGTTCAACTGGCGCGGCTGGTACGATTTTGGCACCGGCGCGCTGGGCGACATGGCGTGCCACACGGTGAACATGCCGTTCCGCGCCCTGAAGCTGGGGTATCCGACGGTGGTCGAGTGCGAGATGGCCTCGCGGATGTATTCCGAGACCTATCCGAAGAGCACGCGGCTGCGGTTTGAGTTCCCCGAGCGCGAAGGCCTGCCCCCGCTCAAGTTCTGGTGGTACGACGGCAACCCGGACGACAAGAATCTTTCGCCACTGCGGCCGTCGGCGGACATCACCAAGGAAATCCTGGACATGCGCGGCAAGCTGCCGGGCAGCGGCGCGCTGATCATCGGCGAGAAGGGCAAGGTCTTCTCGCCGGACGACTACGGTGCGCAGTTCTACGTGCTGCTCAATGACGACAAGGACAAGAAGTACCGCGGCGCCGGCAATCATGAAGCCGTGAAGGCCATCCCGGAGAAGTACGAGAAGGCCCCGGGCAATGGCGGGATCGACGACAAGATGAAGGTTGAGTGGTTCCGGATGATCAAGGAAGGAATCCCGTCATACTCGAACTTCGAGATCGCCGGTTACCTGACCGAGATCATTCTTCTGGGTTGCATCGCCCTGCGCTGCGGCGAAGGTGTCCGGATGGAATGGGATGGCCCAAACATGCGCAGCCCGAACGTGGCCGACGCCGCCAAGTTCGTCAAGCGGCAGTATCGGCCGGGCTGGGAGGTCTAAACCTGGGCTGTGTTCACCAGTGTTCACCACGGAGAGCACGGAGAACACGGAGAATAGACGATAGGGATTAGAGGGTAGCGCGGTGTTGGCCGCGCTATCTTCTTTTTGTTTGATGCTGGGCAGCGGAAGGAAGCAGAATGAGCACGAGCAGTCGGCCGGTGGTGGTGGGGATCGGCGAGGTGCTTTGGGACCTGCTGCCGTCGGGCAAGCAGCTTGGCGGGGCGGTGATGAACTTCGCTTATCATGCGCAGGCGCTGGGTGCGGAGGGAATTGTGGTGAGTTGTGTGGGGGATGATGAATTGGGCCATGAGATCCTGGCGCGGCTGAATGCCCTGGGGATGTCGCGGGAATTCGTGGCGATCGACCCGAACCATCCGACGGGAACGGTGGATGTGGCGGTGGATGAGAAGGGGGTGCCGACGTTTACGATCCATCAGGATGTGGCGTGGGATTTCATACCGTGCCCGGACAAGCTGATCGAATTGGCGCGGCGAGCGGATGCGATCTGCTTTGGCACACTGGCACAGCGGTCGGCGATGTCGCGGGCGGCGATCGACCGAATCCTTGCGGCCGCGCGGCGGGAATGCATCCGCATCTTCGACATCAACCTGCGGCAGAGCTACTACAGCGAATCAACCATTGAGGTGTCTTTGAAGCGCGCGCAGGTGCTGAAATTGAACGACCAGGAACTGCCCGTGCTGTCGCGGATGCTCAAGCTGCCGGGTGAGCCAGTCAGCGCGATGAGGGAACTGGCGGGGCGGTACGGGCTGTGCGTCATCGCCCTGACGCGAGGGGCCGGCGGCAGCCTGCTATACGTGCAGGGGCGGCTGTTTGAACACCCCGGATACCCGGCCGATGTCGTCGATACGGTGGGCGCGGGGGATGCGTTCACGGCGGCGCTGGCAGTGGGCTTATTACGCGGCGAAGATCCGCAGGCGATCAATGATAAGGCCAATCGCCTGGCGAGTTTCGTCTGTACTCAGGCCGGGGCGACGCCCGCGATTCCCGGGGGAATGCGGGGCTGATGCCTCGGTTTGAGCGGCTGGATCTGCGGCGCCCGGCCGACAATCGTGTCAAATCGCCCGGCCGTCCAGACCAGGACCAGCAGCGTCAGCAGGAGGTGGACAAATCCGACGAACAGGACGATGAGCAGGAAGGTGGGGATGGACACACGGTCGATCATGGCGACCCAGGCCAGTTGTTGTTGGCGGACCGGTGGCGTGGACGGGTTGCCGGAGTAGTAGGCCTGTGGGTGCCGATTGAGAGATTCGATTCCCGACACCAGGTATGCGTAGGGGGCGTAGAGGCCGACGACCTCGGCCCAGTCATCCTCATTGGCAATGACCGCACCGGCGATGCCGACAACCATTGCCACGCCGCCGTACGCGATGACTGGCAGCAGCAGGTTCAGAATGACCGCGAACGTGACGGTTTTCAGTCGCAGCGAAAGATACAGACCCGTGGCAAGCCAGATGATGTTGGTGGTGGCGGTCAGGTAGAGGATGACCCAGAGCGTGGTCCAGTTGATGATCTTGAAAAGCGTGAATCCCAGGAAGTGTCCAATGATCAGCAAGGCCGGCCAGGCCAGGCGGCGAAGCAGGCCTGCGAACTTCCCCCAGACGATGGCTGCGCCGCTCTGGGGTGTGGCCAGCAGGAGGGTCCAGGTGTCGCTTTCCTTTTCCTGGGCGATGGCGGTACCGGCCAGAACGCAGGCCAGCACGGTGAGCATGCCGCAGAAGATGATCGCAAAGCCGATCTGAGTGTCGGGGTCGCCCAGGTCGTTGGCCGCGGCAAGCCCGACGTAGATGACCGCGAGCGTTGCTAGGCAGAACAGAGTCATGACGAACTTCTGCCATCGCTTGCCCATCAGTGGCCGGCGGATTTCCCGCCAGAGGATGGGGTTGTCGGAAACATGGCGGATGGTCGATCGGCGGGTGGGATTGGGCGACACCTGATGAACTGAGGGCAGGGTACCTGACGATGTCCGGGGAGCGGATGGATCGGCCTGCGCGGTGTTGCCCGCGGGGACCGGCAACCCGCCGCCTTCATTCTCCATTCTGGCCATTCGTCGCAGCAGCGCCGCGCTGAGCAGGATGAGGAGGATGGCGGCGGCCAGGTGGGCCAGCGTACACCAGTGCCAGTCCCAGGTTGTGAACATGGGGCGGTCCGGGATCACCAGAACGGCCAGGGCGAAGAACGGGTTGCTGGCGCTCATCCATTTCAGGAACAACGCCTCGCCGCCTCGGCCGCCCCCGCCCATGAACTCGATGAGGATCAGCGCCATGAGCAGGGGGATCAGGCCGTAAAGCACGCCCAGGAGCCCATAGCTCAGAAGGATGACGGAGTAGGCGCGCGAGAGGAGGCAGGACGCGAGCAAGCCCAGTGCCGCGCCGAAGAGAGCGACGGCGGCGCAGAGGCAGAGGGTGCCCACAATGTGATGCAATTCCACCCCGCCGAGCAGGCGAACGACCGCCAGGGCCGGGAGGCTGAGTCCGATGAGGGTCAGCGCAATCCAGAGGCGCGAGAGGAGTTTGCCGGCCACGATCTGCCAGGCGGAGATGGGGGTTATCAGCAGCACATGCAGGGTCTTGTGCAGGCGTTCGGTGTTGATGGCGGTGGCGGTGAGGATCGGCCCGACGAGGGTCATGGCCGTCAGGGTGAAGAAGGCGAAGACGGCGAAGAAGTTGGCGCCGAGTTCGGAGAGTTCCTGGGCCCTGCGAGCGGGACCGGCGTTGTTCAGGCCGCTGCCCACGCGGTTGACAAAGAAGAAGAACAGCAGGAGGGTAAGCAGAATCCCCAGGTAGACAAAGCGCAGAACGTAGGTCCGTTTGCGGCGAGCGGTGGTGCGCAACTCCTTGCCAAAGAGGGGTCCCAGGGGACTGAGGCCGCGAACGAAATGGGCAAGTCGATTCCCCATCGGGGTGAACATAAGCTCAACAGGCGGCGCTGTACATCAGTAATCTGCGCGAAAGGGCCAGGCGCGTACGGCGTATGACAAATCCGGTGCGAGGCTCGTCTGAAGGCAGGCCTTGCCGCCGGTCGCTCGCGAGGCCGAACGGATGTTTCTTCAGGATGCTCGCCTTATCCACTATGATGTCGTCATTGAGCGGAGGCTATTTCATGTATGCTTCGTGGCGATTGACCTTTTGGGTGGATTCTGGCCGCTCCGATGGCGTGTGCCTCTGCCCTGGGTGGCGGGCACAGGTGCTGCCAGAAGTCGCCGGCGATAACGGAGTACCAGGCGCACCGGGGCATCGCGATCGCGCACTTGTGCAACAACGCGATGCACACGGGTCGTAAGATGAGGTTGAATTCGCGGGCCGAGCAGATTGTCGGGGATGAGATGGCGTCGCGGTAGCTGGTTCGGCCGACGCGCACCCTCGTGGCGGTTGTGAGCGATGAACGAGCAGTCTTCCAAGCCCCTTGTTCCCCTCGGTTACGCCACGCCGCGTCCGGCGGCGCGGGTGGACTTTGTGGCGGCGGGGCACTACGCACGGGCGTACGCCATCGTCTGCCTGGTGCTGCTGGTGATCGGGCAGGGGCTTGTGCGGTACACGACGGCGAACCTCGTGCCGCTGGGGCTGCTGCTTTGCGGGCTGTCGCTGCTGCCGTGGCTGTTCTGTGTCGGGCTGGTGCTGTTTGCTCTGCTGGGGCACAACACCGATCGCCGACCGGCGGTGCAGGCGCTTTTTCTGCTATTGATGTTCGTGATCGCCGGTGCGATCGCGGTCGCATTCCATCCGCGGGTGGACCTGACGCTGGATCTGCGGTAAACCAGGGGCGGAGATCAATCATGTCAATGACGCGGATTGCGGCGGCGGCAGTGGGCCTTGTTGCGGCGATGAGCATCTGGACGCGGGCGGCCACGAAAGCTGAATACGCGAAGCTGGCTGATGAGATTGAGGCCCGCGTTCAGCGGGACGTGATCGGGGCGTGGTTCCCGCACTGCGTGGACCGGGCCAATGGCGGGTTTCACGCCGAGTGGTCGCGCGACTGGAAGCGCCTGCCGTCCCAGGGTCGGACGATCGTGTTTCAGTCGCGCATGACCTGGGTTTCGGCGCAGGTGGCGATGCGATATCCCGCCAGGCGAGAGGAATTCCTCGGCTATGCCCGCCACGGGGTCCGGACGCTCAGTGACGTGCTGTGGGACAAGCAGCGAGGCGGGTTCCTCTGGAGCAACCAGGAGAAGCCGGACGCGGCCAAGCTGCTCTACGGCCATGCATTCGGAATCTACGGGGCCGCGGCGGCATACCAGGCGACGGGCGACCAGGCCGCGCTGGACCTGGCGAAGCGCGCATTCCAGTGGCTGGAGGAGCACTACCACGACGAAGTCAACGGCGGCTATTTCGACGTCGTTACAGCTGACGGCAAGCCGATTCCGGCACCGGATCCGGTCACGCCGCAGAATGCGCGGATGGGCGGGTTCATCGTGGGATACAAGTCGCAGAACGCACACATTCACACGCTGGAGGCGCTGGCCGAACTGTACAAGGCGTGGAAGGACCCGCTGGTCAGGAAGCGACTGGAAGAGATGCTGGTGATTGTGCGCGACAAGATTGCTGTCGAGCCGGGGTGCCTGAACCTCTGGCTGACGTGGGATTGGCGCGCCGTGCCGGACCATGATTCATTCGGGCATGACATTGAAACGGGGTTCCTGCTCCTGGAGGCGGCCGAGTCGCTGGGGTTGGGGCACGAAGCGAGGACCATGCGGATGGCGCGCATGCTGGTGGACCACACGCTGGATTTCGGGTTCGATCATCAGTTTGGCGGCGTGTACGACAAGGGGTACGCTTTTTCGACGGCGCACGACAAGAAGAAGGTATGGTGGAGCGCGGTGGAGGGCCTCAATGCGCTCTTGCTGATGCACGAACTGCACGGAAAGGAAACCGACCGCTACTGGCAGGCCTTTGTGAAACAGTGGTCGTTCATCCGCGATCACATGATCGATCCGGACTATCCGGGCATCTACGAGGAATGCGAGGCGGATGGCAGGCCGATCCGCACGCAGAAAGGGCACCAGTGGAAGGCGGCATATCACGATGGCCGGTCGTTCATGAACACGGTCGAGCGGCTAAGGCGCATGAGCCGGTGACTTGCGGCAAGCCGCTCACCTGATGCGATAGAGATGCACGCCATACCCGGCGAACTGGTCGCTGAATCGGCCATTGGCGGCCTCGATGGCGCGGTTTTCGCCGAGCACTTCGACCTTGGCCGGACTGTTCAGGCCGGGGATGGCAAAGGTCGCCGTGGCGGGGGTATCGCGCATGGCGACGGCGAAAACGTAGGTTGCATTGTCGTGCTTCTTGCACAGTGTCGCGATCGGGGTCGGCGATGACACGGTGGCGACATCCTTGAGCGTGGCAGAATTGAGCACCGGCGCAAGTTCGGTAATCTGGGCGTTGATCTGTTTGACTGTCTGGGCGATGTCGGGATGTGCGAGCAGTCCCGCCTCGATGAACTGGGGCTTGAACTCGTGGGCGAAATAGATGATGCCCGTGGCGCCGTGGGTGATGGTTATCCAAACCTCGGACTTGACCTGCGCGGGAGTGGGCCTTTTGGCCGGGTTGCTGATGTGGGTCGTTTCGATGCAGGCCCATACGGGTTTTCCGCCGCCGGTCCATTCGACCAGGCGCTGCACGCCTCTGGCGACGAACCAGAGATTGCCGGCGACTTCGGGGTTGTCGTGGGTGACTGGGTAGATATCGAAGGAGGCGATGTCGCATCCTTTGAGGTACTCCGGGTAATCCTCGGGATGATTGCTGCGGACGCCCCGGCCATGCCAGCGGTCCCAGGCGACCCCCTGGCCGAGGTTCAGCAGCACGGGTCGCGAGGGATCGGCCTGCTTCATGCGGCGGTAATCTTCGACGATCCTGGCAGGCGGGATAGGCGGGCCCCAGCCCTTGCCCTGGCCGAGCGACTGGGCGTTGTCAGGCTCATCGCCGTGCATCCAGGCAAGGATGTGCTTCTTGTTCCTGTTGCGGAGTCCGACCTCGTTCTGGTGGCAGATCACGCGCATGCCCGCCTGCTCAAGGTCATCGAGTTGCTGCTGGGTGGGGCCGTTCCACAGGCCGACGTAGGTGTTTATCCCGATGGCCTTGTATTGGGGGGCATTTCGGGGCTGCTGGAGCCAGACGGCGATGGGGAAGAAATCGGCCGACGGATCGGCGGCCAGCAGGAGCGAGGGAAGAACGGCGAGCAGGACGAGCGAATGCAGAAAGAGTCGCATGGCGGCCTCGGGGATGAGATACGGAAGCGGAACCGTCGTTAAGCCGAGGAAAACCCTACCTTCTTTTTCCCTATTCATCAAACTCGAAGGACTTTTTAGCCATGACCAGCACGCGGCGCTGGCCGATGTTCAGCAGCAATCCGGCCGAGATGAAACTGGCGAGCATGCTGCTGCCGCCGTAGCTGACAAAGGGGAGGGTGATGCCTGTGACGGGCATGAGGCGCACGGCGACCAGCAGGTTGAGGAAGGTCTGCCCGGCCAGCAGCGAGACGATTCCGACGGCCAGCAGTCGGCCGAAGGGCTCCCGTGTGGCCGAGGCGATTTCGACGCCGGTGGTAAAGAGCACGAGATAGGCGGCCAGGAGAATGGCCGAGCCGATGAAGCCGAACTGCTCACCGATGAGGGCGAAGATCATGTCGTTGTGAGCCTCGGGGACGGTTCGCCCGATGGGAACGCGACCGGCGCCGCGGCCCGACAGGCCGCCGGAGCCGATGGCGGTCAGGGCCTGTTCCTGCTGGAAGCCCGTTTCGCGGAGGACTTTCTGGTCGGTGGTGAACATGGCCTGTACGCGTTTGCGCTGGTAGGTCTTGACCAGGGCGGGAAGCTTGCGGAGAACGGGCAGGTCGCGGCTCATGCCGGTTTCCTCCTTGGGCCCGGCGAACCAGGCGACGGGAACGAGGATGATGCCCATGCCCATGATGGCCAGCAGGTGTTTCATTCGCGATCCGGCGACAAAAAGGAGGGCGAACAGGGCCGGGATGAAGATCAGGGCGGTGCCCAGGTCGGGCTGCTTGAGGATGAGCACCAGGGGCACCAGGGCCAGGGCAAATGGCGGCAGCAGGCCGGCGAGCGTGCGGTAGTTGGAGCGGAAGCGCAGGTAGCGGGCCAGCACCATGCAGAAGGATACCTTGGTCAGTTCGGCGGGCTGAAGGTTGAGCAGGCCGAAATTGATCCAGGCCTTGGCGCCGTTGGCCTCGACGACACCCAGGAAACAGTTGGCGGGCATCCCGGGGGTGATGGTGTACAGCAGCAGGGCGAGGCTGAGCAGGTAGAACCCCCAGGCGAATCGCCCGATGCGCTGATAGCTGATCGACTGCATCGCGAACAGGCAGACGAAGCCGATGACGATGAACAGCAGTTGTTTCCTGGCGTCGGCGACGTAGCGGACATCGACGCGGGAATGGGCCCAGATGCTGACGGCGCCGAGGGTGCAGAGGACACCCACCGCGACCAGCACGGGCCAGTTGACGGCGATTGCGAGTTGTCGCCAAAGCTGCTTCATCCTTGAAGGTACAATTCCGGAACGATGGCGCGCCAGGGGTGCTGCGGGAATCCCAGCAGCCAGATTCGTTCGCCGGCCTGGGGGGCGGTCGGAGTCATGGGAATGAAGATCGAGTGGATGCGGCGGTCCTTGCCTTCGAGGCAGGCGATGCGCAACTGGCGGGAAAACGGGGCCGTGGGCGACTGCCTTACATGGCTGACGACAGCCGGGATGAGCTCGCCGTGCCGCCAGGCTCGCACGGCATGCATTCGACGCAACACCGCAAGTGCGAGCATGAGGGCTGCCGCGGCCAGCAGGAGGCCGGGCAGGAACAGTCTCTGGCCGAAGGAGACGGTTTCCAGGTCGGTCCATCGACTGGGATCGGCGGGATCCACCCGGATGGCGACGGTCCTTGACCGTCCCAAATCCTCATGGCGGGCCCAGAGCGGGCCGGTGCTCCTGTGGGACTTGCCGTTGAGGGTGTACTCGATGTCCACGGATCTGCCGGGAGCGGAGTCAATGACGGCGCCGGTGACGGTTGCCTGCACCGCATGTCCCTTGCGGATCAACTCCTCGAAGGAACGAACCTCTCGGAAGGAGCCGACCGCCAGGTAGACTGCGATGCCGATGGCGGCCATTGCCATCAGCCACCAGACACGTACGCGGGGTTCCATCCACGTGCGCCAACGGACGCGCGGGGTCAGGGGTCGCGGCGCAGCAGGGAGTTTTGACAGGAGAGCCTGAGGATCTTGGCGAGTCGTATCCACCGCGCACACATCCTTCGCAGCCGCTGGGGACTTGAACACAGGCCTGGAATCAGCCGGCGCCATCCCTGTCGGGCTTTGGTGGAAGGTAGCCGTGTTTGCGGCAGGCATCAAGCAGGACCCGGGCGATGAGCCCGGCGTCGCTGCCGCCGCCGCCGCCGTATTCGAGCATGACGGCGAAGGCGATCGCGGGGCGGTCGGCCGGGGCGTAGCCGATGAACCATGCGTGGGACAGTTCGCCATGCTCGCCGACGCGGTACCATCGGGCGCGCGGATCGTTGACAGGAACGGGGCGGCGGACGATGCGCCTGTTGGCGTCGAGGACAGGCTGGCCCTGGTTGTCGAGGACCGGCTCGGTGAGCACGGGGGCCTGGGCCGAGCCGGTCTTGCCGGCGATCATCAGATCGGGTTCGCGGAGCTTGTTGCCGGTTCCGGCGCGGCTGTTGATGACGCGGACCATGCCTTCCTTGGCGGCGGCGACCGCCGCGGGCGGGAGCTTCAGGTCGACGCGGTCGCGGAACCGGTTGCGGGCAACGAAGTCGGCATCGGAACCGTCCGAGACCAGGCGGGGGCGGAGCCAGATGCCGTCGCGGGCGATGGTGGCGGCGACGTTGGCCATCTGGATGGGGGTGGCGCTGACGCCGACCTGCCCGATGGCCGAGAAATAGGCGAGGCTGGCGCGCTCCCCGGGGGGCACATCGCGTTCTCCGGGGAGCGTTCCGGGCCATTCGGGAATGCCGATGCCGGTCTTGCGCCCCAGTCCGAAGATGTCGTACCAGCGGGAGAGATTGTCGATACCGAGCCTGATTCCCAGGTTCTCGAAATAGACGTTGCAACTTCGCTGGACGGCGTCGGTGAAATTGAGAAAGCCGGTGGGATGGGGGGCGTCGCCGGGCATCTGGTGATGCATGGCCAGATGCTCGCCGAGCTGGCGTTGCGCAACGATGCGCGCGGTCCAGCATCGGCCGTTGGGCTGGCGTTTTCCGTTGATCACGAGGTAGCCGGTGCACTCGATGCCGTGATCGACGGTGATCAGCCCGTCCGCGATCGCGCCGATGCCGACGATGGGCTTGACCGTGGAGCCGGGTTCGAGGGGCAGCTGGGTGGCACGGTTCATCAGCGGCTTGTTCAGCACGTCGCGTCGCAGCTCGTTGAACAACTCCTCGTAGCGGTTGGGGTCGTAGGTGGGATACGAGACCAGGGCTCGGACCTGCCCGGTGGGAACGTCGATGACGACGGCGGCGCCGTGCATCTCATGGCGTTCGACCTGGCCATGGGCGTTGGGCGGCCAGACGACATCGCGGAACCCCTGCTCGATCTGGAGCTGAAGTTCGGCGTCGATGGAGGTGCGCACGTCGCGGCCGGGCACGGGATCGATCGCGCCGACGACCCGGCCGTCGGTGATCATGCGATCGATCTGGCCGCGAGCGCCGCGAAGGGTCTGTTCGCAGAGGGCTTCGAGCCCGGCTCGCCCGATCAGGTCGTTGGGATAATAGCGGCGCAGATCGTCGGCCTCGTTGGGGTCGTTGCGAAGGTCGTCGGCGCTGACCTGGGAAAGATGGCCCAGCACATGGCAGAGGGATTCGGCGTAGGGGTAGGCATAGAAGCGGTGTTTGCTGGGGCGCAGCACGAGTCCGGGGTAGCGGTCGAGGCGTTTCTTGAGGTCGTTGTGAACCTCGGGAGTGATGTTGTCGAGAATCGCGTGGGACTCAAACTGTTCGGAAACATCGACGGTGTACTTGTCGAGTTCGGGCGTGGCATCCAGGGCCAGCAGCCAGTCACCCAGGAAGCTCTCGGAGGGCCGGGTGGCCTGGGCGCTGCGGGCCTGTTCATACTTTCGGTACCAGACATATCGACGCCGCATGTGAACGCGCCACTGGATGGCCGTCTTGATCTGGTGGATCTCCTCCGGGCTCCTGCCGGAAACACGGGCCAGGTCGAGCCACATGTTGTCGATGTCGGCGTTGACGCGGGCGATTTCCCGGTCGATGAGCCCGGCGCGGCCCTGGCGGGTCGCCGAGCGATATTCAGCGGAGGACTCGCGGAGGCGGCGAATCGCCTGATCGCGAATCCAGTCGGGATCGCGAACAATGGCGCGGTAATCGACGGCCGCGACCATGCAAGCCTTGTCGGCGGCCAGTTCGCGGCCCTTGCAGTCGAGTATTCTGCCGCGGGTGGTGGCCAGGAATTCGGGTCGCTGGAGGTACTTTTCGCTCCGCTCCTGCCACAGGGAGGACTCGAGGACCTGCACATGGGCGGTTCGCAGCAGAACCACCATCGCCGAACCGATGATGAGGAAGAAGAAGGTTTTCAGGCGGCGTTCAAACATGGTGCGGCTCAGCGACGCGACCTGCGCTCCTCCAGGGCATATAGACGCGCAGGGCGAAACGCAAAAAGGGTCTTGATACGGGTCAGGGGGAACAGCAGAAGAGGGGCCAGCAGGGCCGTGTAGATGGCGCTGGACAGAGCGCCCCAGAAGAGGGGCTCAGGCATGCGCTGGGTGTGATGCAGCACCCATTGATTGAGTACCGTGATGGCGCCGACCAGCAGGCCGGCGGCGAGGGTGACGAACAGGTGCGTGAGGGGGTGATCGCGGTAGACGGCCGGCTGGGTTCCGACGGCAAAGAGCCCGACCAGGCCGTAGCAGAAGGCGTGAAACCCGGGCGGCTGCTGGGAAATCAAATCGTGCAGCAGGCCCAGGATGAGCGTTCCGGCCAGCGCCTCCTCCCGCCGGGCGTTGATCGCAATGAAGATGACAAAGGGCAGTACCAGGTTGGGTGAGGCGGTGCCGAAGCGCAGCAGGCCGCCGGCCGCCAGTTGCATGGCCAGCACGAGATAGGCGAGGATGACGAAGCTGATCCAGCGCATGCGGCGTCACCTTTTCTCCGGCGGGGGGGGGGGGCGGCGGCCGGTCACCACCATCACCTCGCTCAGGGCCATCGCGTTGCCCGGGGGACGGACGATGATCTCCGCGTGGAGCGGGGCCTTTCTCTGGGGTGAGATCTTCTCGACGATTCCCAGGACGTGGCCGGCGACAATCGGGGGCCAGTCGTCATCGGCGCCGAGAACAACGCGGTCGCCTGGGCGGAGATCCTTGACCTGCTCCAGCGAGAGATTGACAACGGCCATTCGTCCCTGTCCGCGTCCTTCCACGAACGGAGGGGGTGTGGGGAGGTTGACATAGTTTCTGCCCTGGAGTTGCTGGAAGATCCCGGCGGCGCCGAAGCCGCTGTCGGTCGTCAGGCGAACGCGGGAAGTGCCCCCCGTCGGGGCGATGCGGCCGACGATCCAGTTGCCCGCCGTGGAGTTCCGGGAAAGCACCGGCATGCCCGGCGAGAGCTGGTCGTCGGCGCCGACCTGGAGGGAGAGGAACTCACGGGCACCGGCCTCGGAGCCGACGACGCGAAAGGGCTGGCTGTACTGGCTGGCAATGCCGATGAGGGTGCGGCTGTCGGCGATTTGACGCATCCTCGCCAGTTGAAGCTGGAGCGCGGCGACCTCGGATCGCAGCCGCTCGATCTCGCTTCGGGCGTCTGTGGTGCCCGGGTCCACTGTCGGCGGTGCCGTCTCCCTGGCGAGCCAGCCGGCGCGGCGGGTGGCGGATTGGATGCACCAGCGAATCGGGTAAGCCACGGGCTCGAAGACGACATCGATCCGTCCCTGGACCATGCTCGAGTAACGCGGGGGAACGAAGAACGCGCAGGCCGCACAAAGCAGCAGGATCACCAGGAAGGCGTGATTGAACCGAATGTTGGACATCCTTGTCCGTTACAGTTCGTCGGCGTCGCTTTCCATCGTGTCTTTCCAGAGTTCCAGGTTCTCCAGGTAGACACTGGTGCCGCGGGCAACGCAGGTCAGCGGATCCTCCGCCAGTCGCACTTCAAGTCCCGTGGCGTTGCTGATGACGTTGGTCAGGCCGCGGAGCAGACTGCTGCCGCCGGCCATCGTGATGCCGTTCTCAACCAGGTCGGCGGCCAGCTCGGGCTCGGCGTTTTCCAGGGTCTGGGTCACGGCCTCGATGATCTGCGTCACCGGCTCCTGGAGCGCTTCGCGGATTTCGCCGGCGGTGATGGTGGTTTTGCGCGGAAGGCCGCTGATCAGGTCGCGGCCGCGGACTTCCATGGTCGGCTCGCCGTCGCCCCAGACGGGTGCCGCCGAGCCGATTTCGATCTTGATTCGCTCGGCCATCAGTTCCCCGATGGCCATGTTATAGGTCTTTTTCATGTGATTGACGATTGAATCGTCAAAGTCGTCGCCGGCGACGCGCACGGACTTGCACACGGAAATGTCGGCCAGGGAGATGATGGCGACCTCGGTGGTTCCGCCGCCGATGTCCACGATCATGCTGGCGGTGGGCTCGGTCACGGGCAGGCCGGCGCCGATTGCGGCGGCCATTGGCTCCTCGACGAGGTAGACGCGGCGGGCGCCGGCTCGCTGGGCGGACTGGAGGACGGCCTGCTTTTCGACGGCCGTGATGCCCGAGGGAATGGCGATGACGACGCGCGGGCCGATGAAATGTTTGCGTCCATGCACGCGGCGGATGAAGTAGCTGAGCATCGCCTCGGTGACCTCGAAATCGCTGATGACCCCATCCTTCATGGGTCGGATCGCGCTGATCGAACCGGGGGTCTTCCCGAGCATCTCCTTGGCGACCAGGCCGACGGCATTGCCGTTCTGGAGAACGCGGTTGGTGCCTTTCTTCACGGCGACGACGGAGGGTTCATTCAGGACGATGCCCTGCCCCTTGACGCACACGAGGGTGTTGCAGGTTCCCAGGTCGATCCCCATGTCCAGGCTGAACAAGCCCATCAGCGCGTCGAGAATCACGATGGCACACTCCTTCAAGCACCGGCCTGCCGCCACCCGGGGCGACGCCTAGCGGACAAGGCTGGTCAGACGGTATCAAACGCGAGGAGCGGATCGTGAACCGGACTTCCGCCGGACAGATCGCACCTGAAAGGAACCACGACAACCCGCTCCATCGGGTCTGATTCTGCACGAAGCCCCAATACATCTCGATCGCCGCGCCTTCTCCGCGCCTGCACCCGATAAAACAGCCCGGCGCGTCGCTAAAATACACAACCGGCGGCCTGCAAGCAAATGACGATGCCCTCAAGTGGTCGCATGGTCGCATCCGGTGGGGGCGGCGAAATTGACGGCGAGCAAAAAAAGAACGGGCGCCCCGCCCCGGCGCCCATTCACCCTCCTCCGTTTTTCTCGTTCACGCCCTCCGGCGCCGCAGCAGGGGCAGCACGCCCAGCGCGAGCAGGCCCAATGTGCCCGGCTCGGGCAAGACGAAGGCGTACAGATACGTCGGGAGCAGCGCGTAGCCTGCCGGCAACGGGCCCAGGTCCACAAGGTTCAGGGGATCCGAGATGCTCGCATAGGACCGGCTCGTATCATCGAGCGGGGTGTAACGGACTGTTGTGCCGCTCGTGTACACGTCATACTGCTCATTGCCGCCCGTTTGCGTGACGCTGTAGTCGTTGTCGGTGCCCAGCAGCAGAAGGTAGTTGCCGTCGTTGAGTTTGGGCCCGAAGGTTATGCCCTCGAGCTTTTCGGTCAGGGGAAGACCCGCGTTAAGCAACGCGGCTTTTACGTCGAGGAAGAACGTCTTGGACGCGGGGATCACCGTCACGTCGTTGTTCAGCGGGTCCTGGCCGATCAGATCGTTGCCGCCGGCAAGGGAGATCAGGCTCACGTCGGTGGCACCGGCCAGGCTGACGAAGTAGAGCCGCTTGTGCGCCACGGGGTTTTTTCCCAGCGGGTCATCGGCTCCAACGCCCCGGTTGTCGCGCTCGATGACGAGGAAGCGTCCATCTTCCAGGGCCGCGATTCCGCTTACACCGATGTTCCGTCCCTGCGACGTGCCGCCAAAGGGCATGGTTGGCGTGCGGGTGTTGATTTCAGACAGCGGCTGGAGCTGATAAATGAACTGCCCGGTGCTTTGTCCAGAGGCAATGTCGTACTGGACGATGCGGAGGTTGCGACTGCGGCGTCCATCGCCCCCGGGCAGCGACAGGTCGGTCGTGCCATTGAACGTGGGATTGCCCTCTTCCTGGAGGGGATCCTGGAGAATGGCGTAGATCTTGGTTCCGTCGGGACTGATGGTCAAGCCTTCATAGCCCCGGTTGTCCTGTCGTCCCCGGACGATGCCATCCAGCAGATTGGATCCCTGGTCCGGCACCTGCTCGACGCGCCGCGTGGCCGAGTAGTTGACGTTGCCGTTGTTGTCGCGCGGAAGCAGATTGCCCGGCACCTCAAAGGCTCTGACAAACCGGGCGACGGTTTTCCCGTTATCCTGGACCGGCTCGAATTCATAGACGCTTGGGCCGTATTCGTCCGCGACATAGAAACGACCATTCGGGCCGACGGCGAAACCCTCGGGGTCCAGCGAGAGCCCAAGGCTGCCGGCAGGTGCCGGGGGCTTGATGCCCGTAAAACTGCTGGACAGGTCAGCCGTCTTGAAGAGGATTGTGTCCACGAGGTTGAAGTTGCTGATCTGCCCTGTCGCCGGATCGACACTCAGGGTGAACTTCTGCACGCGGGTGTCATAGTCGTAGACGCCGCCACCGGCTCCGCGATCGGGCAAACCGTAATACACATCGTTGACGCGATCATAATAAAGATCGGAAAAAAGACCGCCGAGGCGGTTGTTGTTGGCACCAGGCGGCACGTCGTTGCGCAGGTCGGTTGCGCTGCCTGATATCGCGATGCTGTTGACGAAATAGGGGTTCGAGGCCGACACGATCGAGGAAAAAGCGGCCGCAGCGATAGCGGCCGCAAGAGCCTGACTCCGCATCTCACACTCTCCTTCCGGGTTCTGCCGTATGACCTGACCGATGCCCACCGTGGGCGGCGGTTTACATGTCACCGTGCGGAGTCAATAACGTCCTCTTGTGGGAATGACGCAAGGAGAATGCTAATCCCGCGCGAAAACCGCTCAACGTCCACGGCTGTCGGCAACTGGACCGCGACGCGGGAGTTCCTACGATACGCGTATGCCGTTGCCCGATCCGGATTTGATTCGCGCGGTGCTGCTGTTCGCCACGCCCCTGCTGGTTGCGGCGATCGGCGAACTGATCGTGGAGCGGGCGGGAATCGTCAACATCGGCGTCGAGGGGATGATGCTCATGGGCGCTGCGGCGGCATGGATGGCCAATGCAAGTGCGGGCCCATCCCTGGGCGTGATGGCGGGCGTGGCCGGCGGTGCGTGTCTTGCCGGGCTTTTTGCGGGGGTGGTCCTGCTGGCAGGGGCGGACCAGATTGTCACGGGGACGGGGATCAACCTGCTGTCGCTGGGACTGACGGGGCTGATCTACCGCGCGGCCCAAGGGCGGATTGCTCAGGGCGGGCTGACGATGCTCGAGCCGATGTGGATGGCCGCGGCGGCGACGGTCCTGGTGGCCACGGTGTGGGTGTTCCTGGTTCGGACGCGGGCAGGACTGGAACTGGCGAGCATCGGTGAATCGCCGCACGCGGCGGATACGGCGGGTGTCCCGGTCAACCTTCGCAAGCTGTATGCGGTGCTGTTTGGAGGGGCGTGCGCCGGCCTGGCAGGGGCATATCTCTCAACGATGCGAGTGGGAGGATTCACCGAGAACATGACCGAGGGGCAGGGATTCCTGGCCCTGGCGATCGTGATCCTCGGTCGGTGGCATCCCGTCGGCGTCCTGGCGGGCGGGCTGCTGTTCGGGCTGGTGCGAGCGTACGCCGACCGGCTGATTGTCGGCGGTCGCTACCCGGCCGACGTTGCCGGGCTGTTTGGCATCCTGCCTTACGCGGTGAGCCTGGTGGCGCTGGCGGGCGTGGCCGGACAGCCCAGGGCGCCGGCCGCGCTGGGACGGCCGTTTGTGCGTGGCTGAGGGGGCAGCAGGCTCGCCAGGAGGGCGGCTTCGCGCGGGGGTTTCTCGACACAAGTGTGAATCGTGCCGTCGTGGAGTCCCGCCACGATCTGTTGAAGATCGTCGAATCGTGTCAGCAGGACGCGGCGGGCAAGCGGGTGCGCGCTCCTGGCGTACTTTAAGAGCGCGATGGCGCCTGGAACGGCGTCATCCACCACAACCGCGCCGGTGAGGATGTTTTGGTTGAGCCACTGGGCGGCAAGCGCCGGCTCGGCGAAGCGAAACACGTCAAAGCGGACGCCGGCCACGGCAGCCACCGACCACATAATTGACATGTCCGATGTGATAACAAGAGCCCTGGGTTTGCAGAGATTCATTCCGACCATTTCGTTGAAAGTCCCGACCAAGCAAGCAACGTGCAAGAATTATCGGGTTCTTTGGCCAGCCACTTGAGCGCAGGAATTGCAGATATGGTTGCCATCTGTTTTGGTTTTCAAGTGGACGGGGGCGAACCGCGGGCGCCTGTCATCTGGCCGGGCCGTGGGTCATCGACGGATCGGCCAGGTTGCGGTGGGTGACCGGGAGGCGCACGGTGAACACGGTTCCCTCGCCCGGCTTGCTTTGGACCGAGATTGTTCCCTCGTGTTCCTGGACAATCTTGCGCGCCACGGCCAGCCCAAGGCCCGTGCCGCGGTTGCCCTTGGTCGAGTGGAACAGCTCGAACATATGCTGCATCATCGGCTGCGGCACGCCGACGCCGTTGTCGATCACTTCGATGATCAGGCACTGATTGTCGGCGTCAAAGCGGGCGGCCACCTTGATAAGCCCCTTGCCCGGCTGGACCGCATCCAGCGCGTTGGACAGCAGGTTCATGAGCACCTGGTGCATGCCGTCGGGGTCCATGGGGACGGCGGGTGTGTCGCGGTCGACGTCGGCGACCACCATCGCTCCCTTGTTGTTGGCGCTGTTGGCCAGCAGTTCGACGCACTCATCGATCAGCGCCCTGGGGTTGACCAGTTCCAGTTGCGGCTCGCGTTCCTTGCTGTAGGCCAGCAGGTTCATCGTGAGGCTGTAGATCTTGTCGAGGTTGCGCTCGACGATGTCCCATCCCTTGGCGGCCTGGGAGAGGTTGTTGGCCCGCAGGCCCATCTTCACGACGTCCGCGCCCCCGTGCAGGGCCTGGAGGATGTTCTTGATCGAGTGGGACAGGGCGGCGGTGGTCTCGCCGATGGCGGCCATCCGCTCGGCCTGGAGCCCCTGCTCGTAGAGCTTGCCGTTCTGGATGGCCATGCCGGCCTGCAGGCCAATCGCCGTCAGCAGGCGAAGCTGGTCGGGCGAGTAGGTATAGTTCTTGACCGACGAGTCGATGTAGATCACCCCCATGATCTCGTCGCCTCCCTTGCCGTCGAGACGGCGCGACTTGATGGGGACGCAAATGGCCGAGCGGATGCCCAGGCTATGGACGCTCTTGCCCTTGGAAAAGCGACGGTCGGCCATGGCGTTGCTGGAGAGCACGCCCTGCCCGTTTTCCAGGACGTGATTGATGATGGTGCGCGAGGCATGAATCTTCTCGCTGGTGCCCTTGCCCGAGGGATCGGGGTCTTTGACGTCGTGTTCCTCGCGCGTGCGGACGACCTTCGGGATGAGTTGCTCGGCCTGCTCGTCAAGCAGCAGGATGATGCCGCGGTCGGCCTTGACATGCTCGAACACGAGGTCCATCACGACTTCCAGGACCTGGTCAACCTTGAAGGTGCTGCCCAGGGCGGCACCGAGCTGGTAGAGGATCTTGAGGTTGGACATGGCGGCGGCCGCGGGCTCGGGCACCGCCAGGACCATCGAGTCGTCGGAAGAGGGGATGGTGGCCATGATGGCCGAATCCATGCCCGATTCCTCGCCGGCCAGCCTGACCTTGCCGCCGCTGGTGCGGCTGACGCCCGGTTGGGCGCCGAAGACCAGCAGGGTCCGCCCGACACGGATCTGGTCGCCGAGTTTCAGCAGCTGGTTGGAAGTGACACGCTGGCCGTTGATGTAGGTTCCGTTGGCGCTGCCCAGGTCATGCAGCACCCATTCCCCGTCCTGGGGGATCAGTTCGCAATGCCGCCGGCTGACGGTGTTGTCCGAAAGGGGCAACTGGCGACTCTCGCGGCCCACGAGGGCGGGCGCGTCGGGCAGTTCATATCGGCGGCCCTTGTCGGGCCCTTGGAGGACTAGCAGCGTAAGCACATCAGTATTTTAGCGTATCCACGGCCGGGGCCGGTCCGGCGGATGCGACTTACCCGCCGGAAAGCCGGCACGGCGGGGCGCCGCGACCGGGCCGACGCGTGCGCCGGGCTATTTGGCCGTTCGCCTGGCTTTCTCCACCTTCGCCTGCGGGGCAAATGCCGGGCCCGGCTCTTCCTTCAGAACCACGTTGTTGTAGCGCAGCAGCGTGCCCTTGGCTCGCTCGATGTTGGCAATCGCCACGTTGTAATTGGCAACGGCCTGCGCCTCGGCCTGGGCGGCGCTGGCCAGCTCGCGCTGGCGGTCCAGCTTCAATTCCACGAAGTTGGGGGTGAGCGGTTCGCCGGCCCGCTCGCGCTGCTCGATGGCCGAGAGGGCATCTTCGGCGGCGAACCGCGATTCGCGCGTGGCGATCATCTCTTCCCAGGCGGTTTCCACGGCGCGGTGGGCGACCTTGACCTCCTCGGCCGCCGCCTCCGCCAGGGCGCGGTACTGCTCGATCGCCTGCTGCCGCTGCAGCAGCGTGCGCTGGTAGATGGCGCGGGGCCCGCGATTGCCGATGGGGACTTCGAACGCGAGCCCTGCCTGCCAGACGAACAGGTCGGTGTTCCCCTGACGGGTGAGGGCCGTGTCAAAGTCGTTGCCGACGCCCTGGAGCCCGGCAGCGCTCACGAAATTGAGCTGCGGCAGCATGTTGTTCTTGCCGGCCTCGACGATCCAGTCGGCGCTGTTGATGCGGGCCTTCTGCTGCATCAGGTCCACGCGGTTCTGCATCGCGGTCTCGATCTGGTCGGCGAGGTTGAAGCGGATGGGCTCATCGACGGGCTTATCGGACGCAAGAATCAGGACATTTCCGGACACGGGCAGGTCCGGGTCGTTCATCAGGCGCTTGATGCGGTCGGAGAGCTCGCCGATGCGGCGGCGGGCCACGACCAGCTCCGCGTTGCGCTGGGCGACCCGGGCGTAGGCCTGCGACACCTGCACCCGCGTGGTGTCCTGGCGCAGGCGTTTGATCAGCACATCCAGCGTGTCCTCGGTCTGGGTCAGGAGTTGTTCGAGGATGCGGACGTTCCGCTCGGCAAAGGCCAGTTCCCAGTAGGCCTGCTCGATGGCGACCAGCGTTTCCTCGAGCCGGTCGCGCCAGTCGAGCTTGCTGATGGTGTGGGTGTTCCGCGCGACGACGATCTGGGCGCGATTCACCTTCCCCCCGAAATCGCGAAGCAGGGGCTGGGTGATCTGGAAGGTCAACTCGTTGGTCCAGAACGGATCGACGTTGTTGCTGCCAAACTGCAACGGCAGATCATTGTCGGCCCGGGAAGTCTGGCCGCGCAGTTCCACCTGGGCTCCGTTGGGGAGCACCTGGCGGACGCCGCCCTGGAGGGTCTGCGTGAGAACCTCGGTCGGTCGAAGCTCGCCGCCGAAACGGTTCTGCGGAAATTCCCGCTGGAATGTCAGGTTGCTGAAGGCCGTCGGGTCGAACCGCGACTCGGCCTCGGTGATGCGCACCTCGTCAATGGCGGCCTGGTAGCCGGCCACGCGCACTTCGTGGTTGTTGGCCACGGCGCGATGCACGATTTCCTGGAGCGTCAGTCGCACGGCGTCGCCCAGCGGCGGAAGCGGCTTGCGCGGCGGGCGCTGCACGTCCTCGACGTTGACGTTTTCCGGGACGATCGACCGCATCGTGGTTGGCAGGGGGGGCAGGACGCGCTCGGCGGTGGGTCTGGCGGCCTCGGTCTGTATTCGCGCAAGCGACTCCGGGCTGAACGGGGGCGGTTCCGAGAGGCCGCAGCCTCCGATCACCACCAGACCCGGGATGCACATCGCCGCCTTAGCTAGAGTTGTCAATTTCATAGAAGCCAATGTCGAGCCGAGTGGCCGATATCATAGATGGAGCGGCAGCGAGCGCCAAATCGCCAGGAGAGCAAATCCGAGCAGGAGCAGGCCGCCGCCGGCGTCGGCGACCACCAGCAGCCGGCGTCGCCGCCGCTGCCCGGCAATGGCCACCATGGCAATGAATCCCGCGAAAAAGCAGACCCAGGAGAAGGCGCCGAAGAAGACGCCCGCGCAGATCAGGGGCAGGTCGCGCGCCGGGTTGGCCGACAGTTGCCCGGCGATGCCGGGGACCACCACGAACCAGAAGGCCAGCGTCATCGGGTTGGTGGAAGTCATGGCCAGGCCGGCGATGTAGTTTCGGCGCGGCCGGCCCGGGTCGTCGCCCGCCAAGTCCATATCCTTCTGTCGCCAGGCGCTGCGCAGGCACATGACGCCCAGGTATCCGAGGATGGCGGCGCCGGTGATGCCCAGGGCCGCCATGGCCCAGGGGCGATCCAGCAGCGGTCGGAAGCTGAAGGTGACGAGGATTGCGTAGGTGACGTCCACCGTGACGGCACCGCATCCCAGCAGGAAGCCCGATCGGAAGCCGCCGCGGAGCGTGCGCCGCGCGATTTCGACGTTCACCGGGCCGATGGGCACGGCCGCGCCAAGTCCCAGCAGGATGCCTTTCCACAAGACCCATGCGAGCATGGCGTGGAGTGTGCGAAAGCTTGGGCGGTTGTCAAACGGCGAATTGCCCCCTTGACGGGCGACGGCTACACTACGCCGCACGGAAGGACTGCCCCATGATCGAGAAGATCTTCAAAGCCTATGACGTTCGCGCCACGTATCCCGACATGATCAACGAAGAGGCCGCCTGGAAGGTGGGTCACGCCACCGGCCAGTTCCTGAAGCGCAGCCGCCAGGGAATCCCCGACAGCCAGAGGGTTGCCAGGGAGGACACGGTGGTGGTGGGCCGGGACATGCGTCCAAGTTCGCCGGACCTGGCGCGATCTCTGATCGAGGGGCTGCGATCGACCGGCATGAACGTCATCGACGTGGGCATGATCGACACCTCGTTCATCTACTTCGCCATCAACCATGAGGACTGCGTCGGCGGCGTCCAGACGACCGCCTCGCACAACCCGGCGCACTACAACGGGTTCAAGATCTCCGGCCCGAAGGCCAAGCCCATCGGCGCGGCATCGGGGCTGGAGGACATCAAGCGGATCGCGACGACGTTGCGCGTGGGACAGACCGGCGTCACGGGAAAGGTGGAGACCAGGGACCTGTGGCCGGCGTACAAGGCGCACGTTCGCAAATTCCTGAACCTGCGGCGGAAGCTGCGCGTGGCGATCGACGCATCCAACGGCATGGCCGGCAAGATGGTGCCCGCGGTGTTCGGTGATGAGGCGAACCTGGAGATCATTCCGCTGAATTTCGAGATCACCGGCTCGTTTGTGCACGAGCCCAATCCGCTGGTGGAGTCCAACCTGGCGCAGCTCAAGGAACTGATGGCCAGGACCGGGCCGGATATCGGCGTCTGTTTTGACGGCGACGCCGACCGCTGTATCTTCCTGACCGAGGACGGCAACTCGGTGGGTTGCGACCTGATCACGGCGCTGCTGGCCAGGGATTTTCTGCAGATGCCGGAGAACAAGGGCTCGACGATCGTGTACGACCTGCGCTCAAGCCACGTGGTCGCCGACGAAGTCAAGGCGGCCGGTGGAGTCCCGCGGCGCGACCGGGTGGGTCACGCGTTCATGAAGAAGACGCTGGCCGAGACGCAGGCCGTCTTCGGGGGCGAATTATCGGGGCACTTCTACTTCCGCGACAACTTCTACGCCGACTCGGGCGCTATCGCGTTTGCCCGGATGCTGTCGGTCCTTTCGGCGCAGGACAAGCCCATGAGCGACCTGATTGCGCCGCTGCGGCGATACGCCCAGAGCGGCGAGGTGAACTTCCAGGTGGAGGACAAGGACGGGAAGATCCGCGAACTGGCCGAGGCTTATCGCAAGGCGCAGATCGACTACCTGGACGGCATCACGGTGGACGCCGGCGACTGGTGGTTCAACGTGCGAAAGAGCAACACCGAGCCGCTGTTGCGGCTGAACCTGGAGGCCAGCTCGCCCCGGCTGCTGGACGAGAAGTTCAAGGAGCTGAAGAGAATACTCGGCGAGCCGGCGCACGGACATTGATTGTCGTTGACAACGCGGAGCGGGGAGAGGCACCAACGGCGGAGAAGGCCATCCGGTGTCCTGCTTGGTTCCCGCAACCTTGGTGCTCTCCGCGTTGACGAACAACGGAGGTGAGCGATGGTTGCGCGGGTGATGCCGGTCGTCGTGTGGGTTCTGGCGGGCGTCGTCTGGGCTCAGATTGATGCGACTCGCATGCGGGAGGCGGACGAACTGATTGGGCAGGCCGTTTCGCGCGGCGACATCCCCGGCGCGGTCCTGCTGGTGGGGCGGGGAAAGCAGGACGTTTATCTCAAGGCGTACGGCAATCGCTCGGTGGAGCCACAGAAGGTCGCGATGACGACCGACACCGTGTTCGACCTGGCATCTCTCAGCAAGCCGGTGGGGTGTGCCACCTCCATCATGCTCTTGGCCGAGCGGGGCAGGATCGGCCTCTGGGAGCCCGTGAGCAAGTACCTGCCGGCATTCGCGGCCAACGGCAAGGAGAAAATCACCATCGCCCAGCTCCTGCTTCACACCGGTGGGCTGGTTCCGGACAACCCCCTGTCCGATTACCAGAACGGCGTTTCCGCCGCGTGGGAACGGATCAACGCGCTGCGGCCTCTTTCGGAACCGGGGACGCGCTTCGCCTACACCGACGTGGGGTACATCGTGCTGGGCGAACTGGTCCGGGTCGTCGATGGCCGGTCCCTCGACCAGTTCGCCAGACAGGAAATCTTCGAGCCGCTGGGGATGGCGGACACCGCGTACAATCCCGATCCGCCGCTGAAGGCCCGTTGTGCGCCGACGTACAGGCGAGAGGGACGCTGGATGGTGGGGGAGGTGCATGATCCCCGAGCGTACCTGCTGGGCGGCGTCGCGGGGCACGCGGGCCTGTTCAGCACGGCCGAGGATCTGGCCAAGTATTGCCGAATGCTTCTGGCCGATGGGCGGGCCGGTGACAAGCGAGTTCTGGCTGCGCGGACGGTGCGCGAGATGATCGAGCCGCGCATGCTCGCCGATGGTGTGACGTGGCGCACGTATGGATGGGACGTGCAATCCGGCTACGCCTCCGCTCGCGGGGATCGATTCCGGGTTGGTTCCACCTTCGGACACACCGGCTTCACCGGGACGATGATATGGATCGATCCCGGGAACGACTGCTTTGTGATCTTTCTGAGCAATCGGGTTCACCCGGCGGACAAGGGCGAGGTCATCGCGCTGCGGCGCGCGGTGACGACGCTTGCCGCGGAGGCGCTGCTCGGCCCCCGGCCGCGGGCCGGGGCATCGGTGAAGGCGGCGCTGGACTGGGCGATCCCGCTTGGTCCGACGACCGGCAGGCCCGCGACTGTTCTCTGCGGCATCGACGTGCTCAAGCGGGACGGTTTCAAGCTGCTGGAAGGCCGCAGAATCGCCCTGATGACCAATCACACCGGCCGCGATCGCGAAGGCAATCGCACGGTCGATCTGCTTCTGGCCGCGAAGAACGTGCAGGTCGTCACGCTCTTTTCGCCCGAGCACGGTTTTTATGGAACGCTGGATGAGAAGGTCGGCGACACGGTCGATCCAAGGACCGGCATGAAAGTCTATAGCCTCTACGGCGACACGCGCCGGCCCACCGACGAAATGATGCAGGGCGTGGACACGGTCGTGTTCGACATCCAGGACGTGGGCGCCCGCTTCTACACCTACAGCGCCAGCCTCGGCTACTGCATGGAAGCCGCGGCCAGGCACAAGTGCAGGATGATCGTGCTGGACCGGCCGAATCCAATCACCGGCCTGATCGTGGACGGTCCGATCGCCGACAAGGAGAGTTTCGGGTTCACCGCGTACGGGCCCATGCCCGTTTCGCACGGCATGACGTTCGGCGAACTGGCGCGGCTGTACAACCAGGAATGGGGGGTGAATTGCGACCTGGTCGTCGTCGGGATGGAAGGCTGGCGGCGTTCAATGTGGTTCGACGAGACCGGACTGATGTGGATCAACCCCTCGCCCAACATGCGCAATTTGACGCAGGCGGCCCTCTACACGGGGGTTTGCCTGCTGGAGGCGTCGAATGTCTCGGTTGGCAGGGGAACGGATCAACCCTTCGAGGTTTTCGGCGCCCCGTGGATCGACGGCAAGAAACTGGCCGCAGCGCTCAATGCCGAGAACCTCCCGGGGCTGCGATTTGTTCCCATCGAGTTCACGCCCGCCTCCAGCAAGCACGCCTCCAAGCCCTGCCAGGGCGTGTACATCATCGTCACCGATCGCAATGCGCTGGAACCGGTGCGAGCCGGCGTGGCGATGGCATGGCATCTAAGGCGGCTCTTCCCCGACAGTTTCCAGTTCGACCTGGTGGGCCGGCTGCTCCAGAACAGGCAGGCTCTGGCCGCGATCGCGGCGGCGAAGAACCCCGACGCAGTGCCCGCCGTGTGGAAAGAGGCGGTCCAGCAGTTCATCGCGGTTCGCGAGAAGTACCTGATTTACCGATGAGTCCAAATGAAAACGGGCAAGCGAACCGCGCCTGCCCGTGTCATCGGTCCCGCATACGCGGCTACTTTTTCCAGACCTTGGCCTTGAAGTCGTTCAGCGTCTGCTTGAGCTGCGCTTCGATCTCGCCGGTCAGGTCCTTCTTGGTCGCAAGGTCCTGCCGCAACTGGTGCGCGTTGGCATCGACGTAGGCCAGGAACGAGTTCTGGAACTCCTGCACGCGGGCCACGGGCACGTCGTCAATATAGCCCTGCGTGGCCGCGTAGATCACCATGACCTGCTGCTCGACGGGCATCGGCTTCTGCTGCGGCTGCTTGAGCAGTTCAACGAGTCGAGCCCCGCGGTCAAGCTGCTTCTGCGTGGCCTTGTCCAGTTCGGTGCCGAGTTGCGCGAAGGCTTCCAGCTCGCGGTAGGCCGCCAGGTCCAGTCGCAGGGAGGCGGCCACTGCCTTGTTCTTCATGGCCTTGATCTGGGCATTGCCGCCCACGCGCGAAACGCTGATGCCGACATTGATGGCCGGGCGAACGCCCGCGAAGAACAGGTCCGGCTCCAGGTAGATCTGGCCGTCGGTGATCGAGATGACGTTGGTGGGGATGTAGGCCGACACTTCGCCTTCCTGCGTCTCGATGATCGGCAGGGCGGTGAGCGACCCGCCGCCGTTTTCATCCGAGAGCTTCACGGCCCGTTCGAGCAGGCGGCTGTGCAGGTAGAAGACGTCGCCCGGGAAGGCCTCGCGGCCGGGCGGGCGGCGCAGCAGCAGCGAAAGCTGGCGATAGGCGGCGGCCTGTTTGCTCAGGTCGTCGTACACGCAGAGCGTCGCCTGACCCTTCCACATGAAATACTCGGCCATGGCGCAGCCGGCGTAGGGAGCGATGTACTGCATCGGCGCCGGGTCCGCCGCCGATGCGACGACCACGGTGGTGTACTCCATCGCGCCGTGCTTGCGAAGCGTTTCGACGATGCCGGCCACCGACGATTCCTTCTGGCCGATCGCAACGTAGAAGCATTTCACCCCCGTACCCTTCTGGTTGATGATCGTGTCAATGGCGATGGCCGTCTTCCCGGTCTTGCGGTCGCCGATGATCAGTTCGCGCTGCCCGCGGCCGATGGGGATCATCGAGTCGATGGCCTTCAGACCCGTCTGGAGCGGTTCCTTCACCGGCTGCCGCGCGGCGATGCCGGGTGCGACGATATCCACCTTGCGGGTCTCGGTGGACGTGATGGCCGGGCCGCCGTCCAGCGGCTGGCCCAGGGGATTGACGACGCGGCCGATGACGGCGTCCCCGACGGGCACTTCAAGGAGGCGTCCGGTCGACCGGACCTGGGCGCCTTCCTCAATGGCAAGATAGTTGCCGAAGATGACGGCGCCGATGGTGTCTTCCTCCAGGTTGAATACCTGGCCCATCGTGCCTCCCTCGAACTCCAGCAGTTCGCCGGCCATGGCGTTTCTCAGGCCGTAGATGCGGGCGATGCCGTCGCCGACCTCGATGACGGTTCCGACTTCGGCGACCTGCAGCCGCTGTTCAAAGCCGGCGATTTCCTTCTTCAGGACACTGGTGATTTCCGCGACGTTGATGGCCATGTTTACTCCAAGTGCTCCTCTATTTCGGGGCGGCCAGCATGAGCTGGCGGCGCATCGCTTCGAGCTGCGACTTCACGCTCGCATCGATCAGCTTGTCTTCCACTCTCAACATCAATCCGCCGATGATCGCTTCATTCACATGCTGGCGGACCACCGCGTCCTTCTTCAGCGCGCGGCTGATTCGCTCTCCCACCTGCCGCAGTTCCGGTTCGTCAAGCCGATGAGCCACGGTCAAATCCACTTCGATCCGGCCCATTTGCCTGTCCAGCAGATCGCTATACTCCGCGGCGATCGCCGGCAGCAGCGAAAGGCGGTCCCTTTCATTGAGCACCCCCATCGTGTTCAGCAGCAGGGGGCTGATGCGTCCCTTGAACACCTTTTCAAGCGTCTGCCACCGCTCCTGGTCGCCGATGGCCGGATCACGGAGCAGGGCGGCCAGCGTCGGATTGTCCCGGATGATCCGGCTCAGGGCTGTCAGCTCATCGCCGATAGCCTCGGCCTGCTGCTGCTCGTTGGCCAAGTCGAGTATCGCCTGGGCGTACTGGGCGGCGGCGGATGTTTGTTTGGCGGATGCCATGAATACTCCGTGGGGCGGGCGTCGCCCACCTTCCAATCATGGTGGGTGATGCCCACCCTACACGTTCTGCAATTCATCCAGGCTTCGCTGCACCAGGTCGCGCTGATCGTCGGGGTTGATGTTCCGACGAAGGATCTTGCTGGCGATGCTGGTCGACAGGTCGGCGGCGTGCCGGTAGATCTCGTGGACGGCCTGCTTGCGGGCCGCGTCGATGTCCTGAAGCGCCCGCTGCTTGGTCTGCTCGGCCTCCTTCTCGGCCTTGGCGTGGATGTCGGCGGCCAGCTTCTCACCCTGGGCCGTGCCCTGGGCAATCAACTCGCGCATGCGGGCCTCGGCCGAGGCGAGCTGCGCGTTGTATTCCTTGAGGGTGGCTTCGGCCTTGATTCGGGCGGCCTCGGCCTCGGCGATGTCGTTGCGAATCCGCGCCTCGCGGGCCTTGAGGCCTGCCAGGACGTTCTTCCACGCCGTGGGGTAAAGAATGATCAGCAGCACGACGAAAATGATCACGACCCACAAGGCGTGAAGCTGCACGGCCCTGTCGGAGAAGTCGGGAATCAGGGCGGGCTTGGCATGTTCGCCGTGAGCGTCTGCGGCCTTTTCCACCGCCGCCGCGCCGCCGGCTGCGGCATGGGAGTCGGCCGCCATCGCCGGCCGCGCCGGCGACAGCGTCCAGAGAGCAAGGGCCAGCGCCAGAACAATGTGCTTGAGCATTCGCTTACCTCAAAACGGCCTTCCACTGGTGGAGTCGGCCAAAGGCGCCGCGCAGGCTTGCCACCCGCGCGACACATGGGTGCGATCAGATCTTGCCCGCGAGTTGGAAGCAGATCACCAGCGCGAAGAAGGTGAAGCCTTCGATCAGGGCGGCGGCGATGATCATGTTCGTGCCAATGCGGCCGCCGGCTTCGGGCTGGCGGGCAATGCCCTCCATCGCCTGGCCGGCCAGGTGGCCGATGCCCTTGGCCGCGCCGAGGACGACGATGCCGGCGCCGACGGCGGCGCCGAAGATGCCAAAGCCCTTGTCGCTGAAGAGCACGGTCTGCGCCAGCATGAGCGGGAGCAGGTTCAACATGTTCGGATCTCCTGCCGGATTTCTCCGGCCCTGTGCGATGCGCTCGGTGGATATCGATGCCGCCGCACCGCGAATAATGTTGCGCCGAGCTTAACGATTAAGAAGTGCCCGGGCGTCGGCTGCCCAAGCGTGTATTGCCAGTTGTCAGTTGCCAGCATGCTCAGCCGGCAACTTCCGCTAGTGTTCCGGAGCTACCGCGCTGGCGATAAAAAGCGTCGTCAGGAACGTGAAGATATACGCCTGAAGGAACGCCACGAACAGTTCCAGCACGCGGATCAGCAGGCTCAGCATCGTGACCGGCAGGCCCACGCCGATCTGGGCGGCGATGCCCGCCGTCACCGGGATCAACAGCACCAGCGTGCCGAGCACGATGTGCCCGGCGATCATGTTGGCAAAAAGACGAATCGTCAGCGCGAAGGGCTTGATCAGCGCGCCGATCAACTCCAGCACCAGCAGCAGCGCCCAGACCGGCACATCGGCCAGCCAGCCGATCGGCGAGCCGCCCGGGGCCGGCTTGAATGGGTGCGGCGCGAAGTTCCACAGGTACAGCGGCACCGCCAGCAGGATCGCCGCCGCGGGGTTCATTCCCTTGCCATGCCCGGCCTGGCCGTGCAGGTCGCCGTGGTTCGGGCGCGAATGATGATGCCCCACGTACTCTTCGTCCTCGTAGTGCCCGGTCGGATGCCCCAGGGCCTTCACATCCTGCGGGACGTCGGCCGGAAGGGCTTCGCCGCGGTGATGCTCAAGATCATGGGCGGCCTCGTGGGCGTGACCGCCATTGGCACTGTGTTCCTCGTGATGCCCGTGGTGCCCATAGGTCCCGTCGATCAGCGAGCGCGCCACCTGGATGATGCCGCTGACATGAATTGCCAGGAACGCGCAGGCGGCCAGGGCGGCGGTGGTGGCGAGGTTTCCGGTGGCCGTGCCACCCAGGTGCGAGGGCTTGCCGGTGATTGCGGTGATCAGTTCGCCGATTGGCAACTGGCCCAGCAGATTGCAGAACAGGATGAAGAAGAAGAGGGTCCAGAGAAAGGGAACAAACCGGTCGGTGTGCTCCTTGAGTGCAGGCCGGAAGACTTCCACCCGCAGGAACTCGAGAATCGACTCGAAGAAGTTGCGCGAGCCGGAGGGGGCCTCGGCGAAGGGACGGCGAAACAGCACGGGGAAGATCAACAGCATGAGCACGCCTGCCACCAGGGCCATCAGCATCTGGTTGTTCAGGGCGAAAGGCCCGATTTGCACGTGCAGATCGTGGGGCAGCACGTGATCAAGGGGATCAGCAGCGGCCAGCAGCAACTGCGATGTCATCGCGCGTCCATCCCGGTTATGCCAGGCCCCGGCAGGCGGCCCGGCGTTAATTGCCACGTATATCCGCCCGCGACCGGCGAACCACGCCCGCCAGCAGCACTGCCAGCACGATCAGGCTCACCCAGTAAAACGCGAGCAACCAGTATACAAATGCCGGCCCGATGGGCGGCTTGGCCAGAAACACCACCGCGGCCAGCAGCGCATGAACGAACAGGTGCGCCAGCGTGCCGATCAGGGCGGCCTGGGCCACCTCTGCCTGCGAGCCGCGCCCGGCCAGCAGCGTCGGCACTATTCCGGCGAATCCGGCCAGGATGGACCCTGCGCCGGCAACCGTCATGCCCATCAGCCCCGGATTCCAGCCCAGTGCAGTGCACAGGCCGAAACCGCCGGCGCCCGTCACCATCACCGCCAGCGGTATCCACAGCAGGCCCAGCATCCGGTTCATCAGTCCTTGTTGATCCGCAGGGCTTCCTTGATCAACAGATACATTCCCGAGGCCAGCCCCAGCATGGCGCCGATCGTCATGCCCCAGGGGCTCCAGCCGTATTGATTGTCCAGCCACCAGCCGACGGCGAGGCCCAGAACCACGCCGACGGCCATTTGCAGTCCCATTCCCAGGTACTGCCCCCAGTTATGATCCGGGTCCTTTGCCATCGTTCGCGGCCGGGCCTTTCAGATCGCCGGTGACTGGCGTAACCGGCCCGATCTCAAGGGTCGGTAGAATAGTCCTGCCCGCGGGGTGCGTCAAGAAACCGTCGGGCAGATCACATTCATTTACAGTGGCTTGGGATGGCAGCGGCGGCGCGTTATGCTGCCCGCCATGGACGGCGTGAAACTCGCGATCATCGGTTTTGTCTTCCTCTGCATCGCCATGCCTCGACTGGTCCGCAACCGCAGCCAGTTCTTCTGGGGCATCATTCTCTTTCTGCTGGCCATGATCTTTCAGACCATCGGCGTGATGCTCGGCAGCAGCGCCGCCGCACGCACGGTCTTTACCGTCCTCGATCTGGCCGCCCAGATCATGGCCATCATCGCCCTGATCCTGTCAACAGGCGGTTTCACCCTCAAGGAATTCGCCGGCGACCTTGCCAGGGCCTACACGGATTTGCGCGACGGCCAGCAGGAGGAAACCAGCCTGGTTTCTCTCTCGAATCAGCCGCCCAAGCCCCAGTACCGGGTTGACGACAACGAGGAGGACGAGGTCGAAATCAGCGAGGGCGGCCACAAGCGGTACGTTCTCAATGAGCGACAGATCCCCGGCGACCAGGGTGCGCCGCCTGCCCCGACCGCGGATTCCCAGAAGTCCGACGACAAGGGAAGCATCCCGCTGGCTTAAACGTTGGCGTCTTGATTGGCTTGCGGGCGGCCACGCATTACAATGCCCTCCCGCGGAACCGGCATTGGTTTTATTGCGCAGCCTCAGGGCTGGGTTTACAATCAGGAAGCAGAATGCCATTTTTCCTCGTGCTGTCCGCCGCGACGTTTGACTCCGGCGGCTATATCAATCTTCTGAAGCTTCTTCCCGTTGTGGTCATTTTCTTCGGCTGGGCGCGGCTGATGACTTGGCTCGACAAGGACGCCATCGCCGCGCATCTTCCCCGGGAGATTCTCAACACCGGCCTGTTCATCGTCGGTCTGGTCGCCTTCGCTTTCTTCTTCGTCATCCCCAACTACTGGGTGGCGTTGGGTGCGGTCGTGGTGGTGATCCTGGCGTCCGTGCTGGCGTACATGGCCATGCGTCAGCGGTCGGTGGGGCTGGGCGATCTCAAGAGCGAACTGGGCGGCATCACCAGGGGGATCAAGAAGGAGCGGAAGGCCAAGGCACGCGAAGGAGAAGTGCAGTTGCTGGCCAAGTCCGGGCCGGTTCCCGTGCCCGAGCGGGATGATCCCGACTACGTCGGCTACGAGGCGGTCCAGGAAATGCTGGTCGAACCCCTGCGAAAGAATGCCGAGCGTATCGAGATGCGCCCCAGCGGCGATGCCTCGGCCGTGCAGTACGTCGTGGACGGCGTGGCCTACTCCGGCGCGGCCCTGGATCCGCAAACCGCTTCGGCCTGCCTGGCATACCTGAAGAAGAACGCCGGCCTGGATGTGGAGGATCGTCGCAAGCCCCAGGTCGGCTCGATCAAGGCCGCCCTAGACGGCAAACGCCACGAGTTGGAGATTGCCACCGCCGGCACGACCGCCGGCGAGTCCATGCGCATTACCGTCAATCCGCGCGGCGCCGGGCAGTTCACGCTCGACACCATCGGCCTGCTGCCCGACCAGCTCGAGCTGGTGCAGCAGATCATCCAGGAGCCTCGCGGCATCGTGCTGGTCTGCGCCCCGCGGGCCAACGGCCTGACGACGCTGCTCTATTCCCTGCTCCGCAGCCACGATGCGTTCGTGCTGCACATCCAGACCATCGAGCGGGCGCCGCGCCAGGACCTGGAAGGCATCACCCAGAACAAGTTGCCGCTGAACGCCTCCACCGCCGACGAGGCCCGTCAGGTCGAATGGGTTGCCAGCACCCAGCCCGACATCCTCATGATCGACGAGGTGACCAATTCCGCCAGCGCCCACGAACTGATCCGCCTGGCCTCCGAGGGCAAGCGCGTTTACGTGGGCATGCGGGCCGGGACCACGTTCGACGCGCTGGCCATGTGGCGGCGGCTGGTGGGCGACGATGGACTGGCCACATCGGAACTGCGACTGATCATCGCCGGTCGGCTTTTGCGACGGCTCTGCATGGCCTGCAAGGTCGCCTACACCCCTGACTCCGAGACGCTGCGGAAGCTCAACATGGATCCCCAGCGCGTGCAGAAACTGTACCAGGCCCGCACCCAGTCGCTGCGCGACAACCGCGGGCACGAGATTCCCTGCGAGTTCTGCCAGGACCTGCACTTCAAGGGGCGGTTCGGCGTCTACGAACTGTTCCTGGTTGACGACGAGGTGCGCCAGGCGATCGCCTCCGGCGGCACCGTCAACCAGCTCAAGACCATTTTCCGCAAGCAGCGGCTTCGCTATCTCCAGGAACTGGCTCTGGCGCAGGTTGAGGCCGGCGAAACCAGCATCCAGGAGGTGTTGCGCGTCCTTCGCGCCGAACCCCAGGCCGCCCCGCAACAGCAGGCCCCGGCCAAGAAGTGAATGGCAACTGGCACTTAGCAACTGGCAACCCCCATGATCTTCAGTCTTCTCATCCTCATCGTGGTCGGGCTGATCGCCTACTACCACTACC